>ENA-UOVV01000277-UOVV01000277.1-compost-metagenome-genome-assembly--contig:-NODE-277-length-70636-cov-12.972783_pt1 | contig 70636 bp, 68 predicted proteins | sample MGYA00238155_ERZ761577 | MGnify/ENA primary metagenome ERZ761577 (study PRJEB28898, sample SAMN06268775) | compost metagenome | isolation source: Emeryville, CA | place: USA:Emeryville, CA | collected... | reverse complement strand
GCGATCAGGTACATGTAGCCGATCGTCTTGTGGTCGGTGGAGGTGATCCACTTGACCACGGTGCGACCGAGCGACTGGCGACGGGGCGCGAGACCCGTGATCGACTCCTGCGCGGCAACCATCAGTTCTCACCCTTCGAACCGACGCCCTCGGGGTGCTGGTCGCGCTGCATCTCGATCCCGAGGATGCCCGTCTGACCCTTGTCCCGGAGCGCCTGCATCTGCGCGTCGTACTCGGCGCGGTCGACGACCTTGACGTTGAACAGCATCGCGGAGTGGTACTCGCCGCAGAGCTCGGCACACTTGCCCGCGTAGGTGCCCTCCCGCTCGGGGATCACCTGGAAGCGGTTCGTGTACCAGGGGATCATGTCCTTCTTGTAGAGGAAGGCCGGGACCCAGAAGGAGTGGATGACGTCGCGCGAGTCGAGGATGAACTCGACGCGCTCCCCCACGGGCAGGTACAGCGTGGGCAGGGTCGCCTCGGTGCCCGCGGTGCCGACGTTCTCGGCGTGCACGCCGACCTCGTGGACGTCGTCGTCGATGTAGTTGAAGTCGAAGCTCCACTGCTTGCCGACGACCTGGATGGTCACGTCCGGCTCCTGCGAGAGGTCCTCGATCTCGGACATGTCGCGCGCCGTGTAGTAGAAGAACACGCCGACCATGAGGAACGGCAGGATCACGTACATGATCTCGAGGGGCACGTGGTACCGCAGCTGCACCGGGAGACGCTCGTCGCCCTTGCGCTTGCGGTAAACGATGACGCACCAGATCATCAGGCCCCAGGTGATGGCGCCGACGATGAGGAGCGTCACCCACGCGTTGACCCAGAGGTCCGTGATGCGTCCCGTGTGATTCGTGACCTGGCCGTCTTCGTAGCCGGGCATCCAGCCGCGCTGCACGATCGGCGCGCAGCCGGCGAGCACGACGGAGATCGCCGCGACGACGGCCAGCAGCCGTGCCGTGCGGCGGACCCGGCGGGGGGTGGGAGCCTGCAAGTCCAAACCTCTCCAGTACCGTCCCTGGGCGTCGGCGCGCACGGTGGCACGCTGGGTCCGGGACCATCGTCCTGTGTCCGGGTCAGCCTAGCGCCGTTTCACGCTCGCATCGCCCAGTCCACGCCCTCGAGGTGACACCTGCGTCGTGATTCTCGTCGCGCGCTAGCGTGGTCGCGTGACCAGCGACTCCGCGCACCGTGTGCTCCTCGAGGTCGCCGGCCGAGCGCCGTGGCACCCGGCCGCGCGCGAGGCCTTCGGCGCCCTCGTCGAGCAGGGCTGGGCGGACCCCCGCCGGCTCTCCGCGGAGGGGCGCCGCGCGCGCCTGCTCCTCGAGGCGGCTCGCGAGTCCCTCGGGGTGCACCTCGGCGCGCGCACGGAGGAGATCCATCTCACGTCCTCGCACACCCAGTCCCTGCACGCCGCGGTCCGCGGGGTGGTCCGGGGCCGACGTCGCACGGGGACGCGAGTGCTCGCGAGCGCGGTCGAGCGCGCCGCGGTGCTCGAGGCCGCTCGCTTCGCGGGAGAGCTCGAGGAGGTTCGCGTCGACGCGCTCGGCCGGGTCGACGCGAGCGCGATGAGGGAGCGGCTCGCCGCGCCGGGCACGGCCCTCGTGGCCCTGCAGCACGCGAACGGCGAGGTCGGCACGACCCAGCCCGTCGAGGAGGTCGCGGAGGCGGCCGCGGCGTCCGGGGTCCCGCTGCTCGTCGACGCGGGCTCGAGCATCGGCCACGTGCCCGGCCCGCGCTCGTGGGACCTGCTCGCGGCGGACCCGGGCGACTGGGGCGGCCCTTCCGGCGTCGGCGTCCTCGCGGTGCGCTCCCGCGTGCGCTGGGCGGCGGACTGGCCCGAGGACGAGGACCCGTGGTTCCCCGGCGGTGTCTCGGTCCCGCTCGCCTTCGCCGCCGCGACGGCTCTCGACGCGGCCCTCGCCGACCGGCGGGAGTCCGAGCTCCGTCGACGCCGCCAGGTCGCGCGGCTCCGCGAGCGGATCGCGGCCACGGTGCCCGACGTCGACGTCGTCGGCGACCCCGAGGACCGCCTCCCCCACGTGCTGACCTTCTCGTGCCTCTACGTCGACGGCGAGGCGCTCACGAGCGCGCTCGACCGCGAGGGCTTCGCCGTGGCCTCGGGCTCGGCGTGCTCCTCGCGCTCCGAGCAGCCCTCGCACGTGCTTGCCGCGATGGGCGCCCTGACGCACGGCAACGTGCGCCTCGCTCTGCACCGCTCGGTCACCGACGAGGACCTCGAACGCTTCTGCGAGGTGCTCCCCCGCGTGGTCGCCGAGGTGCGCGCGTCCTTGGGGGCGCAAGGGCTGTGACGCTCGTCGACGCGCGCGGCCTGCGCTGCCCGATCCCCGTCCTGCGGCTCGCGAGGCTCGCCAAGGACGCTCTCGAGGGCGCCGAGCTCGAGCTGTGGGCGACCGACCCCGCCGCCGAGCCCGACGTGCGCGCGTGGGCCCGCATGCGCGGCCACGAGGTGATCGAGGTCCGGCCCCTCGAGGAGAAGGACCCCGGGAACGACGACGACGTCGACCCGAGGGCCGCCGTCGTCATCAAGGTCCGGGTCTCGCGGACTAGCTGAAGGAACCCCCGCACGCGCACGCGCTGCCCGCGTTGGGGTTGTCGATCGTGAAGCCCTGCTTCTCGATGGTGTCCGCGAAGTCGATCGTCGCGCCCTCGAGGTAGGGGACGCTCATCTTGTCGACCACGACCTCGACGCCGTCGAAGTCGCGCGTGACGTCGCCGTCGAGGAGGCGCTCGTCGAAGTAGAGCTGGTAGATGAGGCCCGAGCAGCCGCCGGGCTGCACGGCGACGCGCAGACGGAGGTCGTCACGACCCTCCTGCTCGAGGAGGCTGCGGACCTTCGCGGCGGCGAAGTCGGTGAGGATCACGCCGTGCGTGGCGGTCTCGACGGTCTCGGACATGCTGTCTCCAGTTCGCTGGCGGTACGTCCCTAGGGTACGCCCGGTGCAACGCCTCAGTGCGACCAGTTCTTCCCGAGGCGCTCGGCGCGTCGCTCGAGGGAAGCGACGGGGTCGGCAAGAGCCGCCTCGAGCTGCTCGGGAGCCTCGACGACGGCGTACACCCCGCTGAAGCCCGCCGAGGACCACTCTCGCCGCCCCATCTCGACCTGACCCGCGAGGCCGATCGCCGGGCGACCGCTCGCGAGGGCGGTCTCCGCTACGACCGAGACGACCTTGCCGCGCAAGGACTGCCAGTCGAGCTTGCCCTCCCCCGTCACGAGGAGGTCTGTCTGTGCGGCGCGCTCGGCGAGCCCTACGGCCTCGGCCACGAGACGGGCTCCCGGCACGAGCCGCGCGCCGAGGACGGCGAGCCCGAAGCCGATGCCGCCACCGGCGCCCGCGCCAGGGAGCGAGGCGAGCCGCGAGGGCACACGGTGTGCGTGGCCGTGCGCGTGCCCGTGGCCGTCCTCGAGCGGCTCGAGCGCGAGCGGGAGAGAGCGGGAGCGAGGTGGGCCGTCCTCCTCGACGGCGGCCTGCGCGAGGTGCGCGAAGTGACCGAGAGCGCGCTCGAGGTGCTGGGCCTGCTCGGGGCTCGCGCCCTTCTGCTCGGCGAAGCCTGCGCTCGCGCCGTGCAGGCCGAGGAGGGGGACGTCGACGTCGACGGCGGCCACGAGGTCGACGCCCTCGAGCTCGCGAGCGAGCGCACCGAGGCCCGCGAGGTCCTCGCGGGACACGGAGTCGAGAGTCCCGCCGCCCCCGCGCAGCGCCTCGCCCCAGGAGCCGAGGCCCGCGACGAGGCCTGCGCCGCCGTCGTTCGTCCCCGTGCCGCCCACGCCGACGACGACGCGCCGCGCGCCGGCGTCGAGGGCCGCGCGCACGAGCTCGCCCACGCCCACGCTGCTCGTCCGGGTCGGGTCGCGGCGCTCGGCGGGCACGAGAGCGATCCCCGCGGCCTCGGCGGACTCGACGTAGGCCGTCGGGCCGCCCTCGCCGTCGACGAGCAGCACGGTGCCCGGGACGCGCTCGCCGAGAGGCCCCGAGACGGTCACCGACCCGAGCTCCCCGCCCAGGGCGCGGTGCAGGACGGCGACGAAGCCCGGCCCGCCGTCCGCGAGCGGGCACTCCTCGATCTCGTCGTGCGGGGCGGCGCGCAGCCAGCCGCGCGCGATCGCCGAGGCGGCCTGCGGTGCCGTGAGGGTGCCGGAGAAGCAGTCAGGGGCGACGAGCACGCGCATGGGCCCATCCTCGCAGGCCCCGCGAGGGCCTCGAACCTCCCCGAGTGCGCTCTCAGCACAGGATCGCCCTGCGGGTTTGCGCTGAGAGGGCCAGGATGCGGACACTTCGCTGCGGGAAATGTCCGGAACCTGCACCATGGGCCTCCGGAGACGCGCTGCTGGTGATCCCAGGAGCGGCCCGAGGAGAAGTCAGGCCCCACCCCGCCGCGCTGCGTGACGGGGTGGCTCTCCCTCGTGCCGCCAAGGAGCGCTCTCGTGCCCCACTCCCGCCGTCGTCATCGCGCGGACGAGCTCGCCTCGCTCCACGTCCGGGCCCGCGCGTCCTCGCCCGCCGAGTGGCAAGAGCTCCTCTCCCGCGTGCTCGTGCCCTGCTCGGTCCGGGTCCCCCACGGTCGCGAGCTGCGGGCCGAGCTCGCGGGCCGCCGGTGCGACGAGGTGCTCTTCGCGACCCTCGTCGCGAGCGCCCACTGCCTCGAGCGCGACGCCGCGCTCGCGACCCAGGACGAGGAGTCCTGCGTCCTCGTGCTCCTCGCGCGGGGCTCCGCGCGGGTCCGCCAGGGCGGCCGCGAGGCGGAGCTCTCGGCGGGAGATCTCGTGCTGTGCGACTCGGCCCGGCCGAGCTCGATCGAGCTCGAGGACGAGCTCGCCGCCGTGGTGATCCACCTCCCGCAGCGCATGCTCGACGTGCCTGCCGAGACCCTGGCCCGGGTCACGGCCGTGCGCATCGACGGCAGCCAGGGCTTGGGGGGAACCGTCGCGCAGTTCCTGCGGGGCGTCACCTCGACCCTCGCTCGCCTCGACGCGAGCACGGCCCTGCGCGTGACGCACCACGCGACCGACCTCGTGACGACCCTCGTCGAGCACGAGCTCGGCCTCGTCGAGCGCGGCGACTCCTTCGCCGAGCTGTGCCGACGCATCGACACCTACATCACCGCGAACCTCGCCGACCCGACGCTGAGCCCCGAGCGCATCGCTGCGGCCTGCTACATCTCGACGCGCTACCTGCACGCGATCTTCCACCGCCGGGGCACGACCGTCTCGCGCTGGGTCCGCGAGCGCCGTCTCGAGCACGCGCGCCGCGAGCTGCTGTGCCCGACGACGACGCGCCGCTCGGTGGCCCAGGTGGCGGCGGCCTGGGGCTTCGTGGACCCCTCGCACTTCTCGAAGGTGTTCCGCGAACGCTTCGGCACCTCGCCCACGCGCTACCGGGTCGAGGTCCAGGGCGCGACGGCCGTCTGAGGCCGCGAGCCCGGAGCCCGGCAGGACCCGCGAGCCCGGCGGCCCCGCGGGCTCAGTACACGCGGGCGCTGTTCTTCTTGTGCTTGAGCTTTGAGGTGTCGACCGCCTCGAAGGCCGAGGAGGGGATGCGCTTGAGGTCGCTGATCATGCGGTCGGGCCACTTCGTGGTGGCCTCGCCCTGGAAGAACCAGCCCGAGCCGTTGTCCGCGAGGACGATGCCGTAGGTCTTCATCGCCTTGACGACCGCCTTGGCCTCCTTCGAGAAGCCCTTCGTCGAGAAGCTCTTCTTGAGGCGGAAGCGCGCCCCCATGGGCGGGTGGGTCTTCACCGAGCGCGAGCCGGCGTGGTGACGTGCGGGCCAGACGTGCTTGCTGGCCGTCACGGGAGCCGTGAAGCGGATCGCGTGCTCGACCTTCCCGGCCTTGACCTCGTTCCAGCGCAGCAGCCCCGGGAGGATCGGCAGGCCCGCGGCGTCGGCGGAGGTCCAGCCGTCCTTGCGCAGCTTGTTGCTCTTGAGGGACCAGGTGGCCCCCGAGCCGGCGTACCAGCGCGAGCCCTTGCGGCTGAGGTCGTAGAGCTCGTAGAGGCGGCAGGTGTCCTTGCGGACGATGATCGCGTGGCGGTCGCCGCCGCTCTCGATCTTGGTCTTCGAGGTGAGCGGGTACTTCACGCGGTCGCTCTCCTCGGGGTAGTAGAAGGAGACCTTGCTGCGCTTGGTGCTCCCCGAGGCGACCGTGACGGGGATGCCGTAGGGCTTCTCCCCCTTGCCCGCCGAGCCGAAGTCGGGGTGGAGGTTGCGGTCACCGATCGCCTTGCGCCAGGTCTTCGAGGACTTGTGCACCGGGAGCTTCGAGATGTCGGTGTTCCAGAAGTTGTTGTCGGGGAACACCGTGCACCTCGTGCCGGCGACGGCCTTGCGCTTGCTCTTCGCGGCGGCCGCCACGGCCGAGGCCGTCGCGCTCCCCGGATCGCCCGCCGCGGCCGGGCTCGCTGCCAGGCCTGCGAGCAGGAGAGCCGCCGCCGTGGCCGCCACCGCTCGATGCATCGTGCTCGTTCGCACCCGTCCCACCCTTCGTCGAGGCCGCACCCCCACGTCCTCGAGGCGGCGCGGCGTCCGTGGGCACCACCGTAGGGGCTTTGCGGTGCTTGTCGGGATCCTTCGCGCTCTCGACCTGCTCGAGTGCGCCCGTGGCCCAGCGGCGGGCGCGAGGAGCCGTGTGGGACAATTCCGAGCGTGACCACGAGCTTCACCGAGCCTGCGCCCACGCCGCTCCTGCACCTCCTCGGCCAGGGGGTCGACCTCGCCTCCGAGCGAGGCGTCGAGTGCTCGGGGGCCCTGCCCTCGCCCTCGGACCCGGACCTCTACGAGCGAGCCCGCGTCGCGCGCGCCGCCCTGGGCGACCGGGCCTTCGTGCTGGGCCACCACTACCAGCGCGACGAGGTCATCGACTTCGCGGACGTCACGGGCGACTCCTTCAAGCTCGCGCGCGAGGCCGCGGCGCGCCCGGACGCGGAGTACATCATCTTCTGCGGCGTGCACTTCATGGCCGAGTCCGCAGACATCCTCACGAGCGACAGCCAGCAGGTGATCCTCCCGGACCTCGCCGCGGGCTGCTCGATGGCGGACATGGCGCGCATCAACCAGGTCGAGGACGCCTGGGACGTGCTCGTCGAGGCGGGCGTGGCCGAGCAGACGGTCCCCGTGACGTACATGAACTCCTCGGCGGCCATCAAGGCCTTCACGGGCCGCCACGGCGGCACGGTGTGCACCTCCTCGAACGCCCAGGTCGCGCTGCGCTGGGCCTTCGAGCAGGTGGGCGGGCTCGAGGGAACGGGCAAGGTACTGTTCCTGCCCGACCAGCACCTCGGCCGCAACACCGCCGTGCTGCAGCTGGGCATCCCCCTCGAGCAGTGTGTCGTCTTCGACCCGCGCCAGCCGGACGGGGGCCTCACGCCCGAGCAGCTGCGAGACGCACGGATGATCCTGTGGCGCGGGCACTGCTCGGTGCACGGGCGCTTCTCGGAGCAGAACATCCTCGACATCCGCGCCAAGGTGCCGGGCGTCAACGTCCTGGTGCACCCGGAGTGCAAGCACGAGGTCGTCACGGCTGCGGACTACGTGGGTTCGACCGAGTACATCGTGCGCATGCTCGAGGAGTCGGAGCCCGGCTCGGCCTGGGCGATCGGCACCGAGCTCAACCTCGTGCGCCGCCTCGCTCGTCGCTTCTCCGACCGCACGGTGCACTACCTCGACTCGACCGTGTGCTTCTGCTCGACCATGAACCGCATCGACCTGCCGCACCTGGTGTGGGCGATGGAGTCCCTCGTGGCCGGCCGCGTGCCCAACCGCATCGTCGTCGACGCCGACGACGCCCGCTGGGCGCGAGCCGCGCTCGACCAGATGCTGGCGCTACCCGGGATCTAGCGACCGCTGACCAGGAGGAGCCATGGGCCGGAGCAAGCCCTTGCGCGTGGGGATCTTCGTGTTCGACGACGCCGAGGAGCTCGACGTCGTCGGTCCCTACGAGGTGCTCGCGGCGTGGGAGCAGCACTCCCCGCTGCGACCCGAGGTCGTGACCTTCTCGCCCGACGGCGCGGGGGTCCGCTGCGCGAAGGGCCTGCGACTCGTGCCGGACACGAGCCTCGCCGAGGTGGGTCCCCTGCACGTGCTCGTCTACCCCGGCGGCGTCGGGACACGGCGCCTGCTCGCGGACCGCGAGCACCTCGCGTGGCTTCGGGGCATGCGCGAGACGACCCCCCTCATCACCTCGGTGTGCACGGGCGCTCTCGTGCTCGCGGCCGCGGGGCTGCTCGCCGGTCGGCCCGCGACGACCTACCGCTCCGCCTTCGACGAGCTCGTGTCCCTCGAGCCGAGCGTCCTGCCGGACACCGAGGCGCGCTTCGTCGACGACGGCGACGTCGTGACCTCGGCGGGCGTGTCCGCCGGGATCGACATGGCCCTGCACCTCGTGGCCCGCCTCGAGTCGGTCGAGATGGCGCGCGGGGTGCGGCGCGGGATCCAGTACGACCCCGCGCCGCCCGTCTAGCGACTCTGCCCGCCCGTCCTAGCCCTCGGTGCGCGCGAGCCCGTCGAGCAGGAGCGCCTCGGCGAGGACGACCTTCTCGAGCTCGCCGAGGTGCACCGACTCGTTCGCGCCGTGCGCACGCGAGTCCGGGTCCTCGACGCCCGTCACGAGGATCTGCGCGTCCGGGTAGACGTCGAGCAGGTCGGCGATGAAGGGGATCGACCCCCCGAGGCCCGTGTCCACCGGCGGCGTGCCCCACGAGGCCTCGAACGCCGCGCGCGCGGCGCGCATCGCGGCGGAGTCCCCCGCAGCCTGGAAGGACTTCCCCGCCTCCTGCTCGGTCACGCTGACGCGGGCGCCGAAGGGGGCGTGCTGCTCGAGGTGGGCGCGCACCGCGGCGCGAGCCTCGACAGGGTCCTGCCCCGGGGCGACGCGCACCGAGATCTTCGCCCGGCAGCGCGGGGCGATCGTGTTGGAGGCCTTCGCGACGGGGGTCGCGTCGATGCCGATCACGCTGATGGCCGGGCGGGTCCACAGGCGCGCGGTGAGCGGCCCGGTCCCCGCGAGCCGCACGCCCTCGAGCACGGCGGCGTCGGCGCGAAGGTCCGCCTCGGGCATGTCGACCTCGGGGTCCTGCGCGGCGGTGAGCCCGGCGACGGCAGGGTTGCCCTGCTCGTCGTGCAGGGTCGAGATCAGTCGCGCCATCAGGACGTTCGCATCGAGCACGGGCCCGCCGAACATCCCGGAGTGGATCGCGTGCTCGGTCACGGCCACCTCGACCTCGAGGTCCGCGAGCCCGCGCAGCGAGGTCGTGAGCGCGGGGACGCCCACCTTCCAGTTCACGGAGTCCGCGACCACCATGACGTCGGCGGCGAGCTTGTCCCGGTGGGCGGCGAGGAAGGCCGCGAAGCTCGGCGAGCCGATCTCCTCCTCGCCCTCGACGAAGACGGTCACGCCCACGGCGAGCTCCTCCCCGAGAACCCGCAGCGCCCCGAGGTGGGCGATGATCCCGGCCTTGTCGTCCGCGGCGCCGCGCCCGTAGAGGCGCTCTCCGCGCCGGGTGGGCTCGAAGGGCTCGGTCTCCCAGCCCTCTCCCGGCGGCTGGACGTCGTGGTGGGCGTAGAGCAGCACGTGCGGGGCGCCCTCGGGCCCCGGGCGGCGACCGACGACGGCCGGCGCCCCCCGATCCCCCTCGGGGCCCTCGACGTCGAGGATCTCGACCTCTGCGAAGCCCGCCCCGCGCACGAGGGCAGCGACGTGCTCGGCGCTCGCCCGCACGTGGGCCTGGTCGAAGGAGGGGTTGGAGACGGATGGGATGCGGACGAGGGCCTCGAGCTCGGCACGCAGGTCCTCGAAGTGCTCCGAGGTGCGGCGGCGCAGCTCGGCCACGCGGGGGTCTTCAGACATGATCGTCACGCTACCTGCCCTCCCCGCTCGACTACCCTGGGGTCGTGCCAGCGACGAAGAACCCCTCCCCGGACGCGACCGAGCCGAGCGCCGACAGCACTGTCGGCAAGGGTCGACCCACGCCCAAGCGCAAGGAGGCCGAGGCCCAGCGCCGCAAGCCCCTCGTCCCCGGGGACCGCAAGGCCGCCCAGCGGGCCGCCAAGGCGCGCAGCCGAGAGATCCGCGACCGCGAGTTCGAGGCGATGAAGACGGGCGACGAGAAGAACATGCCGCTGCGCGAGCGCGGCCCGGTCAAGCGCTACATCCGTGACTTCGTCGACGCGCGCTGGTCGATCGGCGAGTTCTTCCTGCCCATCGCGATCGCCTTCGTGTTCCTCACGGCGCTCGTCAACAACTCCCCCCAGCTCGCGCTCGGCATCCTCGTCGCCCTGTACGGCGTGATCTTCGCGACCGTGATCCAGGCCTGGCTCATGTCGCGCAAGCTGCGCAAGCAGCTCGTCGCGAAGTTCGGCGAGGCCGACGGACTGCGCAAGGGCAACCTCATGTACGGCGTCATGCGCTCGCTGCAGATCCGCCGCTCGCGCCTGCCGCGCCCCATGGTCAAGCGCGGCGAGCACCCTCGCTGAGCCCTCGCGCCTGACCCACCTCGCCGAGACTCGCCCGACGACACCCGCGCTGCACATCGAATCGATTCGGTACCGGGCGTAGGATCGTCCGCATGGTCAACTACCGCTTCCTCGGCAGCTCCGGGCTCAAGATCACCGAGCTCACCTACGGCAACTGGATCACCCACGGCCTCCAGGTCGAGAACGACGCCGCGACGGCCTGCGTGCACGCGGCCCTCGACGCGGGCATCACGTCCTTCGACACGGCCGACGTCTACGCGAACGGCGTCGCGGAGGAGGTGCTCGGTGCCGCACTCAAGGGTCAGCGCCGCGCCTCTCTCGAGATCTTCACGAAGGTCTACTGGCCCGTCGGCCCCGGCGGCGCGAACGACGTGGGCCTCTCGCGCAAGCACATCATGGAGTCGATCGACCTCTCCCTGAAGCGCCTCGGCACCGACTACGTCGACCTGTACCAGGCGCACCGCTACGACACCGAGACCCCGCTCGAGGAGACGATGCAGGCCTTCGCTGACGTCGTGCGCTCGGGCAAGGCGCTCTACATCGGCGTGAGCGAGTGGACCGCGGACCAGATCCGTGCGGGCGCCGCGCTCGCCAAGGAGCTGCGCATCCCCTTCGTCTCGAACCAGCCGCAGTACTCGGCGCTCTACCGCGTCATCGAGGACGAGGTCGTCCCCGCCTCGCGCGAGGTCGGCATCTCCCAGATCGTCTTCTCCCCCGTCGCCCAGGGCGTCCTGACCGGCAAGTACAAGCCGGGCCAGGCCGCTCCCGAGGGCTCGCGCGCGACCGACGAGAAGGGCGGCAAGCGCTTCATCTCGGGCCTCGTGGGCAACCAGGCGGTGCTCGAGGCCGTGCAGCGCTTCGTGCCGATCGCCGGCGACCTCGGCCTCACGCCCGCGCAGCTCGCGCTCGCGTGGGTGCTGCAGAACGACAACGTCGCGGCCGCGATCATCGGCGCCTCGCGCCCCGAGCAGGTGGCCGAGAACGTCAAGGCCTCCGGCGTGCGCCTCGAGGCGGACGTCATGAAGGCGATCGACGAGGCCCTCGGGGACGTCGTCGAGCGCGACCCCTCCCTCACGGCCCGCAACGCCCCGCAGCAGCGCCCGGCCTGAGCTGAAGGACCCGCGTCGAGGGCCCGTGCCGCACGAGCGGTGCGGGCCCTCGCCCTCTCCCGGGCGGTCCGAGCCCGGGCGGGGCTCAGAGCTCGGGGATGAGCACGGGAGCCGTCGCGGGCTCGCCGTCGTGCAGCAGCCTCGCTCGACGCGCGCCCACCACGGCGGCCCCGCGCCAGTGCTCCCCGAGCCAGGCCTCGGCGTCGAACTGCGTCGTGAACACCGGGCTCACGGGCTCGGCGAGCTCGTTTCCCTCGGCGTCGTCGAAGGCCCACACCCAGCGGGGCACCATCATGAGCGGGTCCCCGTGGCCGAGCTCGCGAGGAACCGGTTGATGCGCGAGGCGTAGAACGGCCCCTCGAAGACGAAGCCCGTGTAGCCCTGCACGAGGGTCGCGCCGGCCTCGAGGTAGCGCTGGGCGTCTGCACCGGTCGAGATCCCGCCCACGCCGATGATCACGACGTGCTCGCCGAGCCGCTCGCGCAGCCGGCGCACGACCTCGATGCCGCGCTCGCGCACCGCGGGACCGCTCACGCCGCCGGGCCCGAGCTCGTGGGCGATCGTGGTGTTGACCGCCACGACCCCGTCGAGCGCGAGCTCGAGGGCGAGCTCGGCGACGGCGTCGACGTCCTCGTCCGCGAGGTCCGGGGCGATCTTCACGAGCAGCGGGACGTGCCGCCCGCCCACCGCGGCGTCGACCGCGAGGCGCACCTCGCTGAGGATCGGGCGCAGGGCGTCCACGGACTGCAGGTCGCGCAGTCCCGGGGTGTTGGGCGAGGAGACGTTGACCACGAGGTAGTCGGCGAAGGGTGCGAGCTGGCTCGCAGAGAAGGCGTAGTCCTGCGCGGCGCGCGCCGCGGCCGTCACCTTGGTCTTGCCGAGGTTGACGCCGACGACGAGCTCCCGGCCCCGGGCGCTGCGGCGCAGGGCGCGCAGCCGGGCCGCCGCGGCGACAGCCCCGGCATTGTTGAAACCCATGCGGTTGCGCAGGCCCCGCTCCTCGAGGAGGCGCCACAGCCGCGGCCTCTCGTTGCCGGGCTGGGCCTGGGCGGTGATGGTGCCGACCTCGACGAAGCCGAAGCCCAGCATCCCGAGCCCGAGCACCGCGCGGGCGTCCTTGTCGAAGCCCGCCGCGAGACCGAAGGGGCCCGGAAGACGTCGACCGAAGACCTCGACCGCGGCCCCGGGACCGGGCGCGAAGAAGGCGCGGTGGAGGAACGGTGCGAGCCCGGGCACGCGGCCCACCGCGGAGATCAGCCCGTAGACGAGCTCGTGCGCCCGCTCGGGGTCCATCCGACGGAAGACGAGGTTGAACAGGAGGCGGTACACGCGACCAACCTAGTGGGTGCGGCCCGAGCCCCGGGTCCGCCACAGCAGGACGAGACCCACCACGGGCAGCACGAGCGGGACGTAGCCGTAGCCCGCACCGAACTGCGACCACACGGTCTCGTCCGGGAAGTCCTCGGGGAACGCGAGAGAGACGGCGCCGACGGCGATCACGCCCACGAGCTCGACGGTGATCGCGACCCAGGCGACGGTGCGCCAGCGGCCCACCGAGCGCGCGAGGGCCACCGTCGCGAGGACGTACACGAGCCCCGAGAACAGCGAGAGCAGGTAGGCGAGCGGGGCCTCGTCGAAGCGGGTGGCGATCTGCGAGAGAGCGCGCGCCGTCGCGGCGAGCGCGAGGAGGCCGTAGACGAAGACGACGAGGCGGCCGAAGCCCTCGGAGGTGCGACGCGGTGGCGTCCCCTGCGAGGCGGTCTCGATCGGGGTGCTCTCGCTCATGCGGTCCACAGCTCCAGGACGCGGTACTGCAGGAAGCCCGTCGTGAGCGCCGCGAGGGCGAGGATCACCGAGCTCCAACGGGTGCGCTCGACGAAGGACACCGCAGCGGCGGCCGGCAGCACGAGCAGCATGCTCACGAGGTAGCCCCACAGGGTCACGGCGTCGGCCACCTCCTCACCCGCAGCGAGGAGCACGGCGACGACGACGACCTGGACCACGAGGACCGCCTCGACGGCCCCCGCACCGAAGAGCTGGCGAAGGATCACCGGCTGGTCTCGCGCGGCGCGCCAGCCCGCCCAGGCGGCGAGCGCGACACACAGCGCGGCGACGAGCCACGTCAGGACGAGGATCACGCCTCGACAGTACCGCCGTCGGCGGGACCCACCTCGCCGCGGCGGCGGCGCGCGTTCCACTCGCGCATGCGCGGCGGGTAGCCCGTGCGCTGCACGTCGTAGACGGGGATGCCGAGCTCCTCGGCGATCTTGAAGGCGGCCTTCGCGTCGGGCACCTTTCGCCTCGTCCACTCCCCCGTGGTCGCGATGAGCACGACCGTGGTCTGGGTGACGTTGGTCTCCGGCTCGACGTAGGCCTCGACGCCCACGCGCGAGCGGACGAACTCCGCGAGGTGCTCGAGGGTCGCCCGCTGCGCCTCGCGAGGCGAGGGAGCGTCCTCGGCGCGACGCTTGCGGCGGAAGAGACCCATGGCGTGCAAGGCTAGCGGGACGGCAAGGTGATCTCCGTCTCTTGCCCTGGTTACGTTCGTCGCTCTGCGCCCGGTGATGACAAGATGGACCGTGGCGCACCGGCCGCGCACGCTGTCCGGAGCCCCCGCTGACACTTACGGCCGAAGGAGTTTTCGTGGCAGACAGCCGCACCGAGTTCGACATCGTCGTCCTGGGCGGAGGTAGCGGCGGCTACGCCACCGCCCTTCGCGCGTCGCAGCTGGGGCTCTCCGTGGCCCTCGTCGAGGGTTCCAAGCTCGGCGGGACCTGCCTGCACAACGGCTGCATCCCCACGAAGGCGCTCCTGCACGCCGCAGAGCTCGCCGACCAGGCTCGCGAGTCGAGCCACTTCGGCGTCAACGCGAGCCTCGAGAGCATCGACATGGCGGGGGTCAACAACTACAAGGACACCGTGATCGGTGGCCTGTACAAGGGCCTGCAGGGCCTCGTGAAGTCGCGCGGCGTCACGATGGTCGAGGGCTGGGGCAAGCTCGTCTCCCAGGACACCGTCGAGGTCGACGGCCAGCGCTACACCGGCAAGCACGTCGTGCTCGCGACCGGCTCCTACGCCCGCACGCTTCCCGGTCTCGAGATCGGCGGCCGCGTCATCACCTCCGACCAGGCCCTCCAGCTCGACTGGGTGCCCAAGTCCGCCGTCGTCCTCGGTGGCGGGGTCATCGGTGCGGAGTTCGCGAGCGTGTGGCGCTCCTTCGGCGCCGAGGTCACGATCATCGAGGCCCTCCCGAACCTCCTCCCCAACGAGGACCCGGCCCTCTCCAAGGCCTTCGAGCGCGCCTACCGCAAGCGCGGCATCGCCTTCCACACCGGCGTGCGCTTCCAGGGCGTCACCCAGAGCGACTCCGGCGTGCACGTCACGCTCGAGGACGGCAAGACCTTCGACGCTGACCTCCTGCTCGTCGCCGTGGGCCGCGGCCCGCGCACGGCGGACCTCGGCTTCGAGGCGCAGGGCGTCACGATCGACCGCGGCTTCGTCATCACGAACGAGCGCCTGCACACCGGCGTCGGCAACATCTACGCCGTGGGCGACATCGTCCCGGGCCTGCAGCTCGCGCACCGCGGCTTCGCCCAGGGCATCTTCGTCGCGGAGGAGATCGCGGGCCTCAACCCCGCGCCGATCGTCGAGTCCGGCATCCCGCGCGTGACCTACTCCGAGCCCGAGGTGGCCTCCGTCGGCCTCACGCAGCCCGCCGCCGAGGAGGAGTTCGGCAAGGAGAACGTCGAGACCCTCGACTACAACCTCGCGGGCAACGGCAAGAGCAAGATCCTCGGCACCACGGGCTTCGTGAAGCTCGTGCGCCGCAAGGACGGTCCCGTGGTGGGCGTGCACATGATCGGTGCTCGCGTCGGCGAGCTCATCGGCGAGGGCCAGCTCATCGTGAACTGGGAGGCCTACCCCGAGGACGTCGCGAGCCTCGTGCACGCGCACCCCACCCAGAACGAGGCGCTCGGCGAGGCCCACCTGGCTCTCGCGGGCAAGCCCCTCCACGCACACAACTGAGTCGCGGCGAGACCGCTCGAACCACGAGGAGACACACGTCATGAGCGACGCAGTGAAGATGCCGGCCCTGGGTGAGTCCGTCACCGAGGGGACCGTGACCCGCTGGCTCAAGGCCGTCGGCGACGAGGTGGCCGTCGACGAGCCCTTGCTCGAGGTCTCGACCGACAAGGTCGACACCGAGATCCCCTCGCCCTTCGCGGGCGTGCTCGAGCAGATCCTCGTCCAGGAGGACGAGACCGTGGAGGTCGGCACCGACCTCGCGATCATCGGCTCGGGCGAGGGTGCCGGTGCGGCGCCTGCCGAGGAGGCCCCGGCTGCTGCCGAGGCTCCCGCCGCCGAGGCTCCCGCCCCGGCCGAGGAGGCTCCGGCCCAGGAGGCTCCGGCCCCCGCCGCCGAGGCCCCTGCCGCCGAGGCTCCCGCGCAGGAGGCACCTGCCGCTGCGCCCGCCGCCTCGGGCGACGGTCAGCCGGTCAAGATGCCCGCGCTCGGCGAGTCCGTGACCGAGGGCACCGTGACCCGCTGGCTCAAGTCGGTCGGCGAGGAGGTCGCCGTCGACGAGCCGCTGCTCGAGGTCTCGACCGACAAGGTCGACACCGAGATCCCGTCCCCCGTGGCCGGCACGCTGACCCAGATCCTCGTCCAGGAGGACGAGACGGTCGAGGTCGGCACGGACCTCGCGATCATCGGTGGCAGCGGCGCAGCGCCGCAGGCCGAGGCCGCCCCCGCGGCCGAGCCGCAGGCCGAGGCCGCTGAGCCGCAGGCCGCGCCCGAGCCCGTCGCCGCGCCCGAGCCTGCGGCGGAGCCCGAGCCCGCGGCGGAGCCCGCCAAGGCCGAGGAGCCCGCTCCTGCCGCCGAGCAGGTCCCGGCCCCGCGCCCGGCCGTCCCGGCCGAGGAGGCCGCTCCGGAGCCCGCGCCGATCGCTCGCTCGAGCCACGCCTCGTCGGCCGCCCAGTCCTCCGGGTACCTCACCCCGCTCGTGCGCAAGCTCGCGGCGGAGAAGGGCGTCGACGTCTCGACCCTCCAGGGCACGGGCGTCGGCGGTCGCATCCGCAAGGAGGACGTCCTCGCGGCGGCCTCGGCCTCGGCCCCTGCGGCCGCCGCCAGTGGCGCCGCCCCGTCCGCCCCGAGCACGGCACCCTCGACGATCCTCCCTGTCTCGCCCCTGCGCGGGACCACGGAGAAGGCGAGCCGCCTGCGCCAGATCATCGCCGAGCGCATGGTCGAGTCCCTGCACTCGCAGGCCCAGCTCACCACGGTCGTCGAGGTCGACGTCACCAAGGTCGCCCGCCTGCGCGCGAAGGCGAAGGGTTCCTTCAAGGAGCGCGAGGGCGTCAACCTCACCTTCCTGCCCTTCTTCGTGCTCGCCGCCGTCGAGGCGCTCAAGGCCTACCCGAAGATCAACGCTGTCCTCGAGGACAACCAGATCACCTACCCGGGCCAGGAGCACGTGGGCATCGCGGTCGACACCGAGCGCGGCCTGCTCGTGCCGGTCATCAAGAACGCCGGTGACCTGAGCCTCGCCGAGATCGCGAAGTCCATCGCGGACCTCGCGAGCCGCACGCGCGAGAACAAGGTCAAGCCCGACGAGCTGAGCGGCGCGACCTTCACGATCACCAACACGGGCTCGGGCGGCGCGCTCATCGACACGCCGATCGTCAACGTCGGCAACTCGGCCATCCTCGCGACGGGCGCGATCGTGAAGCGTCCCGCCGTGATCCAGGACGCCGACGGCGCCGACGTCATCGCGATCCGCTCGATGTGCTACCTCTCGCTGTCCTACGACCACCGCCTCGTGGACGGTGCGGACGCCGCGCGCTACCTCACCGCCATCAAGGCGCGGATCGAGGAGGGCGCGTTCGAGGAGGCCGTGGGCCTGTGAGCCCCGGCTCCCGCTGACGAGCGGCGAGGGCACCGCACCCGTAGGGTCGGTGCCCTCGCTGCTTCCCGGACAAGGACGAAGGAGCCCCCGTGCGCGTCGTCGTCGCAGGAGCCTCAGGCCTCATCGGCACCGCCCTCGCCACGCACCTGCGCGAGCGCGGCGACGAGGTGCTGCGCCTCGTTCGCGGCCCCGCGAGAGCGCCCGAGGAGCGCTCGTGGGACCCTGCGGCGGGCATCCTCGACCCGGAGCACCTTCGGGGAGCGGACGCCGTCGTGAACCTCGGCGGGGCCGGCGTGGGCGACCGCCGGTGGACGGCGTCCTACCAGCGCGTCATCCGTTCCTCGCGCGTCCAGGGCACCTCGCTCCTCGCGACGACCCTCGCCGAGCTCGAGGACGGTCCCTCGGTGCTCGTCCAGGGCACGGCCGTGGGCTGGTACGGGGACCGCGGGAACGCTGTACTGAGCGAGGACGAGCCGACGGGCGAGGGCTTCCTCGCGGGCGTCGTGGCCGACTGGGAGGCCGCGACGCGGCCCGCGAGCTTGGCGGGCCGCCGCGTGGCTCTCGCGCGCACGGGCATCGTGCTGGCGCCTCGCGGCGGGGCCTTCGGGCGGCTCCTGCCCCTCGTGCGCCTCGGCGTGGGCGGCCCGCTCGGCCCCGGGACGCAGTACTGGCCCTGGATCACGCTCACCGACGAGGTGCGCGCCCTCAGCTTCCTGCTCGACCACGAGATCTCCGGGCCGGTGAACCTCACGGCTCCCGAGCCCGAGACCTGCGCCACGATCGTCCGCGCCCTCGCGCGACGGCTCCACCGTCCCGCGTCCCTGCGCGTCCCCGGCTGGGCGCTGCGCGTGGGGCTGGGCGGGTTCGCGAGCGAGCTGCTCGCCTCGCAGCGCGCGGTCCCGGCGGTGCTCGAGGCACAGGGCTTCAGCTTCTCGCACCCGACGCTCGAGGAGGGCATCCGCAGCGTCGTCGGCTGAGCCCCGGTCCGCCGTGACGAGGGCGTGCCCCCGGGGGCCGCTTCTTCAGCGGGGCGCCCCGCCGGGTGGCGCTCACCCGCCTCGCGCCGCGTCCACGAGCCCCGGCTCCTCCCCTGGCGCGAGGACCTCGACGACCCGCCACCCCGAGGCCGTCCTCTCGAGCGCGAGCACGACCTCTCGCGGCTCCCCCTCCGTGGTCCCCCAGCGATAGGCCGAGGTCACCGCCACGAGCTCTCGCCCCTCCGAGCTCCCGAGCCGCCGGGTCTCGAGCACCCGAGCGCTCACGGCCGAGCTGTCCTCGGCGGAGGCGAGGGACGCGAGGAGGGCCTCGTCGGCGACGAAAGCCGGGCTCCCCTCGACGAGCACCTCGGTCAGGCGCGAGGCGTCCCGGGCACCGAGCACCTCGGCTCGCCGGAGCGTGAGCTCGACGGCCGCCTGCGACACCGCGTCCCTGCCGTGCGCTCCCCCGCCCCGCTCGGGCAGGAGTCCCGCGGTGCCGAGAGCGAGGGCCACGGCGGCCACGGTCCCCAGGACGAGCCGCACTCGACGGCGACGGCGAGCTCGTGGGTCGGGCAAGGTGCGGTCGACGGCGCGCGGGTCGGCCAGCTGCGAGAGCGCGACCCGCGTCAGGACGGCGGCCTCGGGAACCTCGATCGGCTCGGGCGGGACCGCGGCGAAGACCCGTGCGGCGAGCTCCGCGGCCCCGGGGCGCTCCCGCACCGCCTGCTCGAGCACCGGGCGCAGCGGCCCGCCCTCGGCTCCGAGAAGCGAGAGCCCGAGCCGCGCGAGGGACTCGACGTCGGCCTCGCTGCCTGCCCGGCCTCGCGCAGCCGCGAAGCCGCGCGTCCCCCCGGTGGGCAGCACGATGCTCGCGAGGTCCACGAGCACCGGCACGCCTCCCGGGCCGAGCACGACGTTCTCCGGCGCGAGGTCCCCGTGCGCGAGGCCCCGGGAGTGCAAGGCGCCCAGGGCGCCCGCGAGCGGCACGAGCAGGGTCACGAGCTCCCCCGGGGCCCAGGCGGGCCGCACGGCCGCGACCGCCCCCACTGTCGGCCCCTCGACCGCCGCCGAGACGAGAGCCGTGCGATGCGCGTCGACGGCGACGAGGTCCTCGAGGCGCACCAGGTGCTCGTGGGCCACGCCGCGCAGGGTCTCGAGGCGCTCGAGCGCGGCCCGGCGCTCGACGAGGGTGAGCTCGAGGTCGAGCACGCTCACCACGACGCGCTCCCCCGTCGGCGAGCTCGCTGACCACGCCGGCCCGCTCGCGCCCACCCCGGCAGGGCCGCGCAGCTGGTAGCCGCGCGAGCGCAGTGCCGTCGTCAGTCCACGGTCGGTGGCAAGATCCATGGGCCCAGCCAAGCCCAGCGCCGAGCGCTGCGGCGCTTGTCCACAGGCTCAGTCGAACGAGACGACCTGCCCCGAGCGGGCCGACTCGCGCGCGGCGTCGAGCACGCGCGCGGTGCGCACGGCGTCCCAGGGGTCCACGGGCACGGGCCCCTCCGAGCGCAGCCAGGCCGCGACCCCGCGGTAGAAGTCCGTGTGCTCCCCCGGCGCGAGCGGCACGGCGGTGCGCTCCTCCCCTCGCACGAGCCACCCGCCGTGCGGCTCGACGCCTTCGTCGAGCACGGAGAAGGGCGAAGGGTCCCCCTCGAAGCTCGTCACGAGGAAGGCTCCCCGGTCACCGAGCACGCGCGTGCGCGGTCCCCCGGCGCCCACCAGTCCCCCGGCCTGCAGGTGGCTCAGGACCCCGTTCGAGTGCGTGAGGGCGACGAAGACGTCGTCGTCGGCGGGAGCGGTCAGGCCCCGCAGCTCGGCGTAGACGCGAGAGACCGGGCCGAAGAGCTCGAGGGCCGCGTCGACCATGTGCGAGCCGAGGTCCAGCAGGAGCCCGCCCCCGACGGTGTCGTTCTCCTTCCACCGCCTCAGCGGCTCGGGGCGCCAGCGCTCCCAGCGACGCTCGAAGCGGTGGACCGCGCCCAGCTCGCCTGCCGCGAGCACAGCCCGCAGGGTGCGCTGCTCGTCGTCCCAGCGGCGGTTGTGGTGCACCGTGAGGGGCACTCCCGCGCGCTCGGCGTGCTCGACCACCTCGCGCGCGCCCGACTCGCTCGTCGCGAGCGGCTTGTCGACCACGAGGGCAAGACCAGCGTCGATCACGGCGTGCGCCTGCTCCTCGTGCGCTCCCGAAGGGCTCGCGAGGACGACGAGGTCCGGCCGCTCGTCGTCGGCGAGCAGGGCCTCGAGGGAGTCGAGGATCCTCGCCCCCGGCACCGCCTCGCGCGCCTGGGCGACCCGCTCGGGGTTCGCCGTGACGACGTGGCTCAGCTCGAAGCCCGCCGCGAGGAGGAAGGGCACGTGGAAGACCCGCCCTCCGAGCCCGTAACCGACCACTGCCACCCGGAGCGCGTCCTTGCTCGTCATGCCCCTAGTGTGCGGGACGCGCGAGCGGGACGGGTCCACCTTCGCGCGGGGTTAGCCTGGGCACGTGGACTTCGTCGAGCTCGACCTCGGGGTGCGGCTGCGCCCCTACGAGCCCGTGTGGCAGCTGCAGCGCGAGACCCTCGAGCAGGTCGCTGCGGGCGAGCGCGGGGACACCGTGTACCTCGTGGAGCACGAGCCCGTGTACACCGCAGGCAAGCGCACGGCCTCGTGGGAGCGCCCGGGCGACGGGACGCCCGTCGTCGACGTCGACCGCGGCGGCAGGATCACCTGGCACGGTCCCGGGCAGCTCACGGGCTACCCCATCGTGCGCCTCGCCGAGCCGATCGACGTCGTCGCCTACGTCCGAGCTCTCGAGGACGCCCTGCTCGGGGTGTGCGAGGACCTCGGTCTCGCGGCAGTGCGCGTCGAGGGGCGATCGGGCGTGTGGTTCCCCGCCGACGGCGACCGCCCCGAGCGCAAGGTCGCGGCGATCGGCGTGCGCGTGGCTCGAGGGGTGACGATGCACGGCTTCGCGCTCAACTGCGAGGTCGACCTGGACGTCTACTCCTCGATCATCGCGTGCGGCCTGCCGGACGCGGGCTCGACCTCGCTGAGCGCCGAGCTCGGCCGCTCGGTGAGCATCCGCGAGGTCGTGCCGCTCGTGACGGCCCGGCTCGAGAGCGCGCTCGCCCCTGTGCGGGCGGCCTCGCAGGCGGCTACCGCGGACGCCTGAGCTCCTCGACGATCTCCTGCGCCCACGCGCGCACCTCGTCGAAGTCGCGGAAGTCGCCGTAGTCGGCGCCCACGAGCGAGACGACGGCGCGCTCGCGCAGCCCGAGCTCGCCGCGGTCGATGCGGCCGTCGAACTCCCTGACCCCGCGCGGGCGCAGCTTCTCGATCACCTCGTCCATCCCCTCGACCGAGCCCCGCGGGACGCCGCGGTTGCCGAGCGGGCCGGACCAGAACACCCACAGCGGGATCGAGGCGAGGCTGCCCGCGTGGCGCGCGAGGAGCTCGCTCACGGCCGGGACGAAGTGGCCGTAGTAGATCGCCGATCCGAGGATCAGCGCGTCGAAGCCGACGACGCCCGAGAAGTCGTCCGGGTCCACCCCCACGACCTCGTGACCCGCCTCGGCGAGGACCTCGGCGATCACCTCGCCGATCTCCTGCGTGGCTCCGTGCCTCGAGCCGACGACCATGAGGACCCGCATCGCCACCACCTCCTCGGCCGGGCCCTGCGGCTCCGGCTCCACCTCCAGGGTGGCCCGGCGCGGCGGCTCGCGCGTGGGGCGGAGGTCCTGGCCAGGGTGCCGCTCGTCACACCGTGGTCAAGCACGCTGCACGCGCGAGAGCCTCACGTACAGTGGATCGCGTGACGATCGCACCCGAGGGCCGCAAGATGCTGCGGGTCGAGGCCCGCAACGCCGAGACCCCGATCGAGAAGAAGCCGGAGTGGATCCGCACGCGCGCCACGATGGGCCCGGAGTACAACGAGCTCAAGGGCCTCGTGCAGCGCGAGGGGCTGCACACCGTGTGCGAGGAAGCGGGCTGTCCCAACATCTTCGAGTGCTGGGAGGACCGCGAGGCGACCTTCCTCATCGGTGGCGACCAGTGCACGCGCCGCTGCGACTTCTGCCAGATCGACACGGGCAAGCCCGCAGCCTTCGACGCCGACGAGCCGCGCCGCGTCGCGGAGTCCGTCCAGGCGATGGGCCTGAAGTACTCGACCGTCACGGGCGTCGCACGCGACGACCTGCCCGACGGCGGGGCCTGGCTCTACGCCGAGACCGTCCGCCAGATCCACGCGCTCAACCCGGGCACGGGCGTCGAGCTGCTCATCCCAGACTTCAACGCCAAGCCCGAGCTGCTCGCCGAGGTCTTCTCCTCGCGGCCCGAGGTGCTCGCGCACAACCTCGAGACCGTCCCGCGCATCTTCAAGCAGATCCGACCGGGCTTCCGCTACGAGCGCTCGCTCGCGGTGCTCACCGCGGCCCGCGAGGACGGCCTCGTCACCAAGTCGAACCTCATCCTCGGCATGGGCGAGACCTTCGAGGAGACCGTCGAGGCCCTGCACGCGCTGCACGAGGCCGGCACGGACCTCATCACGATCACCCAGTACCTGCGCCCCTCGGTGCGCCACCACCCCGTGGACCGCTGGGTGCGTCCCGAGGAGTTCGTCGAGCTCGCGAAGATCGCCGAGGAGATCGGCTTCCTGGGCGTCATGTCCGGTCCGCTCGTGCGCTCCTCGTACCGCGCCGGACGCCTGTGGGGCCAGGCGATGGTCAAGCGTGGCCTCGAGATCCCGGCCGCCCTCGCGCACCTCGGTGAGGCCACGACGTCTCGCCAGGAGGCCGCGAGCGTCCTGGCCCGCCACGGCAACTAGACTCACCAACCATGGCTCGCACGAAGAAGGACCCGACCGCGCCCAAGAAGCAGCGCTGGTACCACAACGTCGCCCAGGCCTACTCGATGGCCTCCAAGACGGACAAGGCTCTTCCCTGGTGGATCGCCGCCGCGATGGTCGCGACGATCGCCCTGGGCCTCGTCATCGGTCTGATCGTCAAGCAGCCGGTCTACTTCCTCATCCTCGGGGTCATGTTCTCGCTCATCGCGGGCATGGCCGTGCTCGCGCGCCGCGCGGAGCGCGCGGCCTACGCGCAGATCGAGGGCCAGCCGGGAGCCGCGCTCTCGGCGCTCAAGACGATCCGCCGCGGGTGGACCTTCGCCGACGAGCCCGTGGCGATCGACCCGCGTACGCAGGACGTCGTCTTCCGCGGCGTCGGGCGCCCTGGCATCGTGCTCGTCACGGAGGGCCCGCCGCAGCGCGCGGCGCGCCTCGCCGACGCCGAGCGCAAGAAGCTCGCGCGCATCCTGCCCAACGTGACCATCACGGTCGTCCAGTCCGGGCGCGCCGAGGGCCAGGTCCCGCTGCCCAAGCTCGCCTCGAAGGTGCGCAAGATCCGCCCGCCCAAGGGTTCGGCCCTGCTCACCAAGCCTGAGCTCGCGCAGGTCAACGCGCGCCTCAACGCTCTGGGCGCCGTCCGACCGCCCATCCCCAAGGGCGTGGACCCGATGCGAGCTCGCCCTGACCGCAAGGGCATGCGCGGACGCTGAGGTCCTAGGCTCGGCGAAGGGGGCACCGCGGTGGCGAGCAGCTGGAACCACAACTCGCACTTCCACCCGCTCGCGCGCCGAGCGCTCGTGCCCGGGACGAGGGTGCTCGACCTCGGCTGCGGCGAGGGCCTGCTCTCGCGCGAGCTGCGCAACGCGGGCGCGGCGCACGTGCTCGGCGTCGACCTCTCCCCCGCGATGGTGCAGTCCGCGCGCGAGCGCTCCGGCGGAGACGCGGGTCTCGAGTACCGCGTCGCCGACTTCCTGACGATGCCGGTGACGGAGCGCTTCGGGCTCGTCACGTGCTTCGCGACGCTGCACCACGTGGACCTCGAGGCGGGACTCGAGCGACTCAAGGCCTTCACCGCTCCGGGCGGGAGACTCGTCGTCGTCGGCCTCGCCCGGAGCTCGGGGCCCGTCGACCTCGCGCTCTCCCTCGCGACCCTCGTCCTCGACCCCCTCGTGAAGGCACGGCGGGGCTTCTGGGAGCACCCCGCTCCCCTCGCCGACCCCGAGCACAGCTACGCCGAGGTCAGGGCCGTCGCGGCCCGGGTGCTCCCGGGCGCGAGGTTCCGCCGGCGCCTCTACTACCGCTACTCGCTCGAGTGGACAGCGCCCGCGGAGGACTGATCCACGCTCAGCGACGAGTGATGACCGTCCCGGCGAAGCGGTCGTGCAGGCTGCGCCCCTCGGAGTCCCACACCACGGCGGGGATCACGAGGCACAGCAGCAGCGCTCGGACGAGCGAGCGCACGAGGCCCACCCCGCCCACGAGCTGCTCGACCTTGCCCTGCGCGACCTCGAGCCGGCGCACCTGGAGCCCCGCGATGCGGTGCCCGAGGGTCGCGCCGACGAGGGCGACGAGCACGAGGTTCTCGAGGGCGAAGATCCCCAGGGTGGCCATCGGGTCCCCGCCGAAGAAGGACGCGGAGATCAGCAGGCACGCGAGCCAGTCGATCGCCAGGGCGAGCACCCGACGCCCGAGCGAGGCCCGCGAGCCGGAGCCCTGCTCGGGGAGGCCGAGGCCCTCGTCGTCGCTCGGCGGGCCCTCGAGCCACGAACCCATGTCCTGTCGCGCGCTCACCGTGACAGCCTAGGTCCTGAGGCTCGGCGCAACGTAACACGGTCGAAACACGATCTATACGCCGGGGCAACCGGTGCCCCCTAACGTTCCCGTCAGCCCGTAGGGGTAGTCCACCAGCCAAGGAGCAGCGGATGTTCAGCAAGCCAGAGGAAGTCCTGGCCTTCATCAAGAGTGAGGACGTTCGGCACATCGACGTCCGGTTCTGTGACCTGCCCGGCCAGATGCAGCACTTCTCCGTCCCCGCCGCGAGCGTCGACGAGTCCTTCTTCACCGACGGTCAGATGTTCGACGGCTCGTCGATCCGTGGGTTCCAGGCCATCCACGAGTCCGACATGAAGCTCATCCCGGACACGTCGACGGCGTTCGTGGACCCCTTCGCGAAGGAGAAGACGCTCGTCCTCAACTTCCACATCGTCGACCCGTACACGGACGAGGCCTACAGCCGCGACCCGCGTCAGGTCGCCGCGAAGGCCGAGGCGTACCTGCGCTCGACGGGCATCGCGGACACCGCGTTCTTCGCCCCCGAGGCCGAGTTCTACGTCTTCGACTCCGTGCGCTTCGACACCGCGCCGCAGCACAGCTTCTACCACATCGACTCGATCGAGGGCTGGTGGAACACGGGCCGCGAGGAGGACGGCGGCAACCTCGGCCACAAGACCCCCTACAAGGGCGGCTACTTCCCCGTCGCGCCCGTCGACCACTTCGTCGACCTGCGCAACGAGATCGTCTCGGAGCTCGACGCCCTCGGCCTGCAGGTCGAGCGCGCGCACCACGAGGTCGGCACGGCCGGTCAGGCGGAGATCAACTACCGCTTCGACACGCTCGCCAAGTCGGCCGACAAGGTCCAGCTCTTCAAGTACGTCGTCAAGAACGTCGCGCACCGCAACGGCCTCACGGCGACCTTCATGCCGAAGCCTCTCTTCGGCGACAACGGCTCGGGCATGCACGTGCACCAGTCCCTCTGGAAGGACGGCGAGCCGCTGTTCTTCGACGAGAAGGGCTACGGCGGACTGTCCGACACGGCCCGCTGGTACATCGGCGGCCTGCTCAAGCACGCGCCCTCGCTGCTCGCCTTCACGAACCCGACGGTGAACTCCTACCACCGCCTGGTCCCGGGCTTCGAGGCCCCGGTCAACCTCGTGTACTCGGCGCGCAACCGCTCCGCGTGCATCCGCATCCCCGTCACGGGCTCGAACCCGAAGGCCAAGCGCATCGAGTTCCGCGTCCCGGACCCCTCGGCGAACCCCTACCTCGCCTTCGCCGCGATGGTCATGGCCGGTCTCGACGGCATCCAGAACCGCATCGAGCCGCCGGAGCCGGTCGACAAGGACCTCTACGAGCTGCCGCCCGAGGAGCACGCGCAGATCGCGCAGGTTCCCGGCACGCTCGCCGAGGTGCTCGACAACCTCGAGGCCGACCACGACTTCCTGACGGCCGGCAACGTCTTCACGCCGGACCTCATCCAGACGTGGATCGACTACAAGCGCTCGGCCGAGGTGGACCCGATCCGCCTGCGCCCGCACCCGCACGAGTTCGAGCTCTACTACGACATCTGATTCGTAGCGCTCCCTCGAGTCGTCCCGAAGGCCGGTCCCTCCTCGGAGGGGCCGGCCTTCGGCCGTCCTCGGCTCTCGGCTCGACGAGCGAGGTCGACCGAGCGGTGTTTGACTGACAGGCGAGCGCCGCACGGGCGGCGCGCGAGCTAGGAGGTCACCGTGAGCTTTCTCGGCTGGATCGTTCTGGGGCTCATCATGGGCGCGATCGGCAAGAAGGTGCTGCCGGGGCGCTGGACGGGCGGCTGGTTCAAGACCCTGCTGCTCGGCGTGATCGGAGCCGTCGTCGGCGGGTGGATCGGCTCGATCCTCTTCGACGAGGGCCTCAGGAACTTCTTCTCCATCCGGACCTGGGTGCTGGCCTTCGTCGGCACGATCGTCGTGCTCCTCGTCTGGGGCGCGATCACCGGCAAGAAGGAACGTCGCTAGAATCCCCGCACACGGCGCGCCGGTAGACCTCGAGTCCCGGCGCGTCGTGCTGTCCGGGCCCGTCCGCGCGAGCGGCTCGGCTCAGTCCTCGTAGAAGACGCGGTCCACGACGGCCCGCGCTCGGCGGGCGGCGCGCAGGTACTCCTCGTCGAGCAGCTGCGCGGACTCGAAGCCCAGCAGGCGCGCGACACCAACGAGGGCCCGGCGGTCGTTCGGGAGCTGGTCGGCGTGCGAGGTCGAGGCGCGGCCGGACCAGAGCACGAGGGCGTCGCGCAGGCTCGAGGCGAGCCGCCACGCGTGCACGAGAGTCTCGACGTCCTCCGCCTCGACGAGACCGGCCTCGGCGGCGGCCTCGAGGGCCCGCACGGTCGAGGTCGTGCGCAGCTCGGGGACCGCCCCGGCGTGCTGGAGCTGGAGCAGCTGTGCGGTCCACTCGACGTCGGACAGCCCCCCGGGACCGAGCTTGAGGTGCCGCGCGGGAGACACGCCACGCGGGAGGCGCTCGGACTCGACGCGAGCCTTGATGCGGCGGATCTCGCGGGTGTCGGAGTCGGCGAGCCCACCCTCGGGGTAGCGCAGCGGGTCGATGAGCCGCTCGAACGCCTCCCACAGCTCGACGGAGCCTGCGACGTGGCGCGCCCGCAGCAGCGCCTGGCTCTCCCACACCGCGGCCCAGCGCTCGTAGTACTCGGTGAAGGAGGCCAGGGAGCGCACGAGCGGCCCGTTGCGACCCTCGGGCCGCAGGTCGGCGTCGACCTCGAGCGCCGGCTCGGGACCGGTCGAGCCGAGCAGCGAGCGCAAGCGCGTGGCGACGGCTGTCGCGTACTCCTGGGCGAGGCCCTCCTCGGCGCCCTCGACGGGATCGTGCACGAACATGACGTCGGCGTCGGAGACGTAGCTCATCTCGCGCCCGCCGAGGCGACCCATCGCGACCACGAGGAAGCGCGTGGGAGGTGCCTCGAGGCCCCGCTCGGCGAGCACGTCCTGCTCGGCCGCCGTGAGCCCGCCCGAGAGCACGACGTCGGCCGCGTCGGTGATCTCCTCGGCAGCCTTGGCGCCGTCGAGCACCCCGAGGACCTGCGAGGCGGAGGTCCGCGCGAGCTCTCGCCGGCGGACCCCGCGCAGAGCGGTCGCCGCGGCCTCGGGGGACTTCGCGCGCGAGACGAGCGCTGCCCCCTCGGCCGAGAGCCGCTCGAGCGAGGGAGCGACGAGCTCGGAGTCGTCGTCGAACCACGCGACGGCCTCGGGAGAGCCCATGAGGGCGTCCGCGACGTAGCGCGAGGTCGAGAGCACGCGAGCGAGGCGCTTGGCCGCCACGCCCGAGTCGCGCAGCAGCTTGAGGTACCAGTGCGTGGTCCCGAGCGTCTCGGAGAGCCGCCGGAAGCTCAGGAGCCCAGCGTCCGGGTCGGTGCCCTCGCCGAACCAGCCGAGCATCACGGGCAGCAGCTGGCGCTGGATCGCCGCGCGCCGAGAGACCCCCTCGGTGAGCGCGGCGACGTGCCGCATCGCGCCGTCGGGGTCGCGGTAGCCGATCGCCGCGAAGCGGGCGCGCGCCGCCTCGGGCGCGAGCGAGACCTCCTCGGGCGAGAGCTGGGCCGTGGCGGGCAGCAGCGGGCGGTAGAAGAGCGCCTCGTGCAGGGAGCGCACCTCGCGGCGCGTCTGCTTCCAGCGGTCCGTGAGGCCGTCGACGCCCTCGAGGCGCATCCCGGAGGCGCGCGCAAGGCGACGCAGCTCGGGCTCGGAGGTGGGCATGAGGTGCGTGCGGCGCAGGTGGTGCAGCTGCACGCGGTGCTCGAGCACGCGCAGGAAGCGGTAGCACACGGCCAGCTGCGCGGCGTGCTCGCGACCCACGTAGCCGCCCGCGGAGAGCGCCGCGAGGGCCGTGAGGGTGCTGGGGCTGCGGATCGACTCGTCCGCGCGACCGTGCACGAGCTGGAGCAGCTGGACGGTGAACTCGACGTCGCGCAGGCCGCCGGGCCCGAGCTTGATCTGCGTCGCGACCTCCCCTGCCGGGATGTGCTGCTCGACGCGGCGGCGCATCGCCTGGGAGTCCTCGACGAAGTTCTCGCGTCCCGCGGCCGACCACACCATGGGCGAGACCATCGCGGTGTACTCGGCCCCGAGCGCGCGGTCCCCCGCGACGGGGCGGGCCTTGAGGAGGGCCTGGAACTCCCAGCCCTTCGCCCAGCGCTCGTAGTACTGACGGTGGGAGGCGAGCGTCCGCACGAGCGGACCCTGCTTGCCCTCGGGCCGCAGCGCGGCGTCCACGGGCCACAGGGCGGGCTCGACGCCGGGCGCGGAGCACTTCGTGGCGAGCAGGGTCGCGAGGCGCGTGCCCACCGAGATCGCCTCGTCCTCGCTCGCCCCTTCGGCGGGCTCGACGACGTAGATGACGTCGACGTCGGACACGTAGTTGAGCTCGCGCCCGCCCGTCTTGCCCATGCCGATCACGGCGAGACGCGCCTCGAGCCCTCCCCCGGGCACCTCGGAGCGCGCGAGGGCGAGCGAGGCCTCGAGAGCGGCCGAGGCGAGGTCCGCGAGCGCGGCGCCGACGGCGGGCATGCAGGTGAGGGGCTCGCGCCCCGTGAGGTCCGTCGCGGCGATCCGCAGCAGCCGACGCCGGTACGCCCGGCGCATCGCCGCGGTGCCGTCCTCCCCCTCGAGGGTCGCGACGGGCACCTCCGCCTCGGGGTCGGCGCCGACGGCGGCGAGCAGCTCGGCGCGCACCGCGCGCGCGTCGACCCCCGTGCCCGGGCTCGGGTCGAGCAGCACTGCGAGCTCGGCGGGCCGAGCGACGAGGTGGTTGCCCAGGGCCGTCGAGGCCCCGAGCACGGCGAGGGTTCGCGCGAGCGCGCCGTCCTCGCCCACGACGTCCCGCAGCAGGGAGGCGAGCCCTTCCTCGCTGCGGGCCGCAGAGGCGAGCCGGGCGAGGCCGAGGAGCGCGAGGTCCGGGTCGGCGGTCTCGCCGAGGGCCGCGAGCAGACGCTCGTCGTGCTCGACGTCGCCGACGACCTCGCGCAGCGCCTCGTCCTCGAGCACCCGCCTCGCGCGCTCGAGGTCGTCGAAGCCCAGCCGGATGAGCCGGCTGGTGGTGCTCGTACCGCGTGCGGTCACAGGGCTCGGCTCAGGACGTGAGGGTCACAGCGAGGGCAGGTACCGCTGCAGCTCGTAGGGAGTGACCTGCGCCCGGTAGCCCGCCCACTCCTCGCGCTTGTTGCGCAGGAAGAAGTCGAAGACGTGCTCGCCCAGGGTCTCGGCGAGGAGCTCGGACTTCTCCATGATCGTGATCGCGCGGTCGAGCGAGGAGGGCAGCGGGTCGATGCCCAGGGCCTTGCGCTCGGCGTTCGTGAGCTCCCAGACGTCGTCCTCGGCGCCCTCGGGCAGCTCGTAGCCCTCGGTCACGCCCTTGAGGCCCGCGGCGAGCAGCACCGCGAAGGCGAGGTAGGGGTTGGCCGCCGAGTCGAGCGCGCGGTACTCGATGCGCGAGGAGTTGCCCTTGCCGGGCTTGTACATCGGCACGCGCACAAGCGCGGAGCGGTTGTTGTGGCCCCAGCACACGTAGCTCGGCGCCTCGGCACCGGTCCACAGGCGCTTGTAGGAGTTCACGTACTGGTTCGTGATCGCCGTGATCTCCTGGGCGTGCACGAGCAGGCCCGCGATGAAGGAGCGGCCGACCTTGCTCAGCTGGTACTGCGCACCGGCCTCGTAGAAGGCGTTGCGGTCGCCCTCGAAGAGCGAGAGGTGCGTGTGCATGCCCGAGCCCGGGTGGTCCGCGAGCGGCTTGGGCATGAAGGAGGCAAAGAGCCCCTGCTCGAGCGCGACCTCCTTGACCACCGTGCGGAAGGTCTGGATGTTGTCCGCCGTCGTGAGGGCGTCGGCGTAGCGCAGGTCGATCTCGTTCTGGCCCGGGCCCGCCTCGTGGTGGGAGAACTCGACCGAGATGCCCATGGACTCGAGCATCGTGATGGTCGCGCGGCGGAAGTCGTGGCCGTTGCCGCGCGCGACATGGTCGAAGTAACCGCCCTGGTCCACGGGGACGAGGGGCTGGGTCGGGTCCTCGAAGGGCTCGAAGAGGTAGAACTCGATCTCGGGGTGCGTGTAGAAGGTGAACCCGAGCTCGCTCGCCTTGGCCATCGCGCGCTTGAGGACGTTGCGCGGGTCGGCGAGCGAGGGCTCGCCGTCGGGCGTGAGGATGTCGCAGAACATGCGCGCCGTGCCGCCCCGGTCCCCGCGCCACGGCAGCGACTGGAAGGTCGTGGGGTCGGGGCGCGCGATCATGTCCGACTCGGTGACGCGCGTGAGGCCCTCGATCGAGGAGCCGTCGAAGCCGATCCCCTCGCTGAAGGCGGCCTCGAGCTCGGCCGGCGCGATCGCGACCGACTTGAGCGTGCCGAGCACGTCGGAGAACCAGAGACGGATGAAGCGGATGTCCCGCTCCTCCACGGTGCGGAGAACGAACTCCTGCTGCCTGTCCATGCGTACATCCTGCCCGACGGATGTGTCCTGCACGTGACATCGTCCGCACCTCGACCCAGCGCGTCGCGAGCGGGGTCCGTGACTAGGCTGGACGGCATGGCGCCGCTCCGCATCGCTCTGGCCCAGGTCGACGCTCGCGTCGGTGACCTCGAGGGGAACGCTCGCAAGATCCTCGAGCTCTCCCGGCAGGCCGCGCAGGCCGGGGCGGAGCTCGTCGTCTTCGGCGAGATGACCGTCACGGGGTACCCGATCGAGGACCTCGCCCTGCGTGCCTCCTTCCAGCGCGCGGCCGCCGCGCGCGGCGAGGAGCTCGCTCGCGAGCTCGCGGCGGAGGGCCTCGGCGAGCTCACCGTCGTGATAGGCACCCTCGGCACCGTCGCCGAGCCGCACCCCGGCTCGACGGCCCCGCGCCCCTCGAACCGCGCCCTCGTGCTCCAGCACGGCATGGTCACCGCGCACTACGACAAGTTCCACCTGCCCAACTACGGCGTCTTCGACGAGTTCCGGAACTTCGCCCCTGGCACCTCCCCCACGGTCTTCGAGCTGCGCGGGCGGCGCGTGGGCATCGTGATCTGCGAGGACATCTGGGCCGAGGGCGGTCCCGTCTCGCAGCTCGGCAAGCTCGAGGTCTCGCTCGTCGTCGTGCTCAACGGCTCTCCCTTCGAGGAGGGCAAGGGGCACGTGCGCACCGAGCTCGCCGCCCGCCGCGCTCGCGAGGTGCTCGCCCCGCTCGCCTACGTCAACCTCGTAGGCGGCCAGGACGACCTCGTCTTCGACGGCGGCTCCTTCGTGGTCGGGGCGGACGGGCGCCTGCTCGCGCGCGCCCCCGACTTCACCGAGCACCTGCTCGTGTGGGACCTCGTGGACGACGACGACGAGCCCGCGACGGGCGAGCAGGCTCCCGAGCTCTCCGAGGACGAGGCCGTGTACCGCGCGCTCGTCACGGGGCTCGCGGGATACGTGCAGAAGAACGGCTTCCGCTCGGTGGTGCTGGGCCTCTCGGGCGGCATCGACTCCGCCCTCGTTGCCGCGATCGCCGCGGACGCCGTGGGCGGGCAGAACGTCGTCGGCGTCGCGATGCCCTCGCGCCACTCCTCCGAGCACTCCCTCGCGGACGCGAAGGACCTCGCCGAGCGCATCGGGGCCGACTACCGCGTCCTGCCCATCGCGCAGGCCGTGGACGCCTTCGAGGCGACCCTGCCGCTCGAGGGCGTCGCCGCGGAGAACATCCAGGCGCGCGTGCGCGGCATGCTCCTCATGGGCATCTCCAACATGGAGGGCCACCTCGTTCTCGCGACGGGCAACAAGTCCGAGCTCGCGGTGGGCTACTCGACGATCTACGGCGACGCCGTGGGGGGCTTCGCGCCGATCAAGGACGTCGACAAGTCACGCGTGTGGCAGCTCGCGCGCTGGCGCAACGACAAGGCCCTCGCCGAGGGCAAGATCCCGCCCATCCCGGAGAGCTCCATCACCAAGCCGCCCTCGGCGGAGCTGAGCCCCGGGCAGAAGGACACCGACTCGCTGCCGCCCTATGAGCTGCTCGACGAGGTCCTCGACGCCTACGTCGAGCACGCCGAGGGCCGCGCCGAGCTCCTCGGACGCGGCTTCGACCCCGACGTGGTGGACCGCGTGCTCGCGCTCGTGGACCGCGCCGAGTGGAAGCGTCGGCAGTACCCGCCGGGCCCCAAGGTCACGGCCCTCGCCTTCGGGCGGGACCGTAGGCTCCCGGTGACGAGCGCGTGGCGCGAGCCGATCCCTGCGACGAAGGAGAACCCTGCATGAGCGAGTCCCGGCGCAAGTTCCGCGTCCCCCACCTCGCGCAGGCGAAGGCGGAGGGGCGCAAGATCACGATGCTCACGGCCTACGACGGGCCGACGGCGCGGATCTTCGACGCCGCGGGGATCGACCTGCTGCTCGTCGGGGACTCCGTGGGCAACGCGATGTTCGGCTACCGCGACACCATCCCCGTGACGGTCGAGGAGATCATCACCGCGACGCGCGCCGTCGTGAGCGCGACCGAGCATGCCCTCGTCGTCTCCGACCTGCCCTTCGGCTCCTACGAGGCCTCTCCCGCGCAGGCCTTCGCGACGGCCACGCGCATGTTCAAGGAGGGCGGCTGCCAGGCCGTGAAGTTCGAGGGCGGCAAGAGGGTCGTCCCGCAGGTCAAGCTGCTCACGGACGCGGGCATCCCCGTCGTCGGGCACCTGGGCTTCACCCCGCAGTCGGAGAACATGCTCGGCGGCAAGAGGGTCCAGGGGCGCGGCGAGGAGGCCGCCGAGGTCCTGTGCGAGGACGCCCTCGCCCTGCAGGACGCCGGGGCGGTGGCGATCGTCCTCGAGATGATCCCCGCACCCGTCGCGGACCGCGTCACCGAGATCCTCAGCATCCCGACGATCGGCATCGGCGCAGGTCCGGGCTGCGACGGTCAGGTGCTCGTGTGGCTCGACATGGCGGGCATGGGCGACTGGTCGCCGCGCTTCGCCAAGACCTTCGGCCAGGTGGGGGCAGCCCTCGAGGCCGCAGCGCGCTCCTACGTCGACGAGGTGCGTGGGGGCCAGTTCCCCGGCCCGGAGCACACCTTCGACTCCTAGGTCCCCGCAGGGCGGCTCCGAGGACGGCGGGCGCCTCGGCTCAGCTGCCCTGCTCGCCGAGCGCGTCCGTGTCGATCCCGGTCGAGGCGCCGCCCGAGCGGGGGTCGCCGCCGGACGCGCCCCACTCGTCCTCCTTGGCCTCCTCCTCGTCCCACGCGACCGAGCGCGAGCGCGCCCGCTCGAGGGCCTGAGCGGCCTCGGCGTGCGTGTCGTAGGGGCCGAGGCGGTCCTTCGACGGGGACAGCGAGCCGTGCTCGACCTCGCGCGTGCGGACGTTGAACCAGAACTTGTCGCTGCTCATGGATCTACTGTGGCCCAGCTCGCGCGATCACGCCCTTCCGTAGACTGACCAGGTGACCTCCACCAGCGCGCCGCTCGGCTCCCTCGTCCCGGGCGTCGTGTCGCCGCTCCGGAGCGTCCCGGCGCACGTCGAGCGCCCCGAGTACGTCGGCAAGAGCCGCGAGCTCGAGTTCACGGGCTCGGAGGTCAAGGACGCCGAGACCGTCGAGCGCATCCGCGCCGCGGGCCGCATCGCTGCTGCGGGCCTCCAGGAGGTCGCCAGGCACGTCGCCCCCGGGGTCACGACCGACGAGCTCGACCGCATCGCCCACGAGTTCGTGTGCGACCACGGCGCCTACCCCTCGACGCTGCGCTACCAGCCGCGCCCGGACGTGCCGGCCTTCCCCAAGTCCTTGTGCACCTCCGTCAACGAGGTCATCTGCCACGGGATCCCCGACTCGACCGTGCTCGCCGAGGGCGATCTCGTGAAGCTCGACCTCACGGCCTACCTCGACGGGGTCCACGGGGACACCTGCATCTCGGTGCCCGTGGGCGAGGTGGACCCCGAGACGGCCGCGCTCGTCGAGCGCACCCACGAGGCGATGATGCGCGGGATCAAGGCCGTGGCCCCAGGCCGCCAGATCAACGTGATCGGGCGGGTCATCGAGAAGTACGCCCAGCGCTTCGGCTACGCGGTGGTGCGCGACTTCACGGGGCACGGCGTCGGCGAGTCCTTCCACTCGGGGCTCGTGGTCCCCCACTACGACGCGGCGCCCTTCTACGACACCGTCATCGAGCCCGGCATGGTCTTCACGATCGAGCCGATGCTCAACCTCGGGGGCATCGAGTGGGAGATGTGGGACGACGGCTGGACCGTCGTGACGGCGGACCGGTCACGGTCGGCCCAGTTCGAGCACACGATCGTGGTGACCGAGACCGGAGCGGAGATCCTGACCCTGCCATGAGCACCGACATCCTCACCCCCGTCCCCGGGCCGGCGGCCTTCGGCGTCGACATCGGCGGCAGCGGCATCAAGGGCGCTCCCGTGGACCTCGCGACCGGGCAGTTCTCGGCCGAGCGCGTGCGCATCCCCACGCCGCAGCCCGCGACCCCGGCCGCCGTGGCCGAGACCGTCGCACGGCTCGTGGGTTCCTTCGAGCTTCCTGAGCAGACGCCTGTGGGCGTGACCTTCCCCGCCGTCGTGCACCACGGGGTCGCTCGCTCGGCCGCGAACGTCGACGGCACGTGGATCGGCACGAACATCGAGCACGTGCTCGGCGAGGCTCTCGGCCGTCAGGTGCACGCCGTGAACGACGCCGACGCCGCGGGCTACGCGGAGGTGCGCTACGGCGCCGCGGCCGGCACGCGCGGGGTCGTGCTCGTCGTGACCCTCGGCACCGGCATCGGCACGACGCTCATCGCGGACGGGCGCCTCGTGCCGAACTTCGAGCTCGGGCACCTCGAGATCGACGGGGTCGACGCCGAGTCACGCGCAGCCGAGTCCGCTCGCGAGCGCGAGAACCTCTCCTGGGAGGAGTGGGCGCTGCGCCTGCAGCGCTACTTCGGCGTGCTCGAGGACCTGCTGTGGCCGGACCTCATCGTCGTCGGCGGCGGGGTCTCGAAGCACGCGGACAAGTTCTTGCCCCTGCTGCACCTGCGTGCACCGATCGTCCCGGCTCGCCTGCGCAACGCGGCTGGCATCGTCGGCGCAGCGGCCCTCGCCGCGCGCGCGGCGGGGAAGGCGTGGACGGCATGAGCTTCGAGGAGATCTTCAACCCCGGGATGCGCTACCTCCAGGAGCAGAAGGACTTCGAGGAGGACGACGCGCACCACCTCGTCGCGGAGGGCGACCCCTTCCTCGACATGCTCGAGTCGGGTTCCGTGTCGCTCGAGAGCCTCGAGGCACGCCCGCGCGCGGAGGGCCCGGCCGACGCCGAGCCTCCGGCCACCGCCGACGCCGAGCCTCAGGGCGAGAGCGACGCTGAGGCCTGATGTACCCGGGCGTCGAGCCCTGGGGCTCGAGGCCAGCCGAGGCCCCGCTCCGGGGCCCGAGAGTGCGGATGAGCTGGTCTGTACGCCGGGTTCTGTCTCCGCCCGCAGTTGCTCACGAGCGGGAGGCGGCCATCCATCTAGGACGCACGTCGCCGTGCGCCTCGAGCGGTCTACCCGGGAGCTCGGGCGGGCCGCCCTCGAACGCTCCCTGTTCGACCTAGCTCCAGGTGGGGTTTACCGAGCCGCACCGGTCACCCGGTGCGCTGGTGGTCTCTTACACCACCCTTTCACCCTTACCGCCAGCCCGGAGGCCGGAGGCGGTCTTCTCTCTGTGGCACTGTCCCGCGGGTCACCCCGGGTGGGTGTTACCCACCACCTTGCCCTGCGGAGCCCGGACGTTCCTCGGCGGGCCGAGGCCCGACGCGGCCGCCCGACCAGCTCATCCGCGCCCTCAGGCTAGCGCGTCCGGGAAGCCGGCAGCGAGCGCCTAGAGTGCTCGCGTGCTCGTGCTCCTCCCGCCCTCCGAGGGCAAGACCCCGGGTCCCGACGGCGCTCCCGCGGTCGACCTCGACTCGCTCTCCTCTCCCTCGCTGACTCCCACGCGACTGCGCGTGCTCGGGGCGCTGCAGCAGATCAGCGCACGCCCGGACGCGATCGAGCTGCTCGGCGTGACGCCGGGCCTCTCGGCGGAGGTCGAGCGCAACACCTGGCTCGCGACCGCGCCCTCGGCCCCCGCGCGCGAGGTCTACTCCGGGGTGCTCTATGCGGCAGCAGGACTCGCGAGCTTCGAGGGACGCGCGCTCGAGCGCGCCCAGGAGCACGTGCGCACCGTCTCGGCGCTCTGGGGCCTCGTCGCCCCGCTCGACCGCATCCCCGCCTACCGACTCTCGATGGCCACGAGCCTGCCGGGCCTGGGTCCTCTCGCCTCGCTGTGGCGCGAGCCGCTCGCGGCCGAGCTCGACCCGCTCACGGAGGGCCGCCTCGTGGTGGACTGCCGCTCCTCGAGCTATCAGGCGGCCTGGCGCCCGGGGAAGACCGTGGGCGCGTGGGTGGGCGTGCGCGTGGTGCGCGAGGGCAAGGTCGTCTCGCACCACGCGAAGCACACCCGCGGGGCGCTCACCTGGCACCTGCTCGAGCGCTCCGGCGCGGTGCCGAGCTCGCCTGCCGAGCTGCTCGAGGCCGCGCTCGAGCTTGCGACGGAGCCGCTCGTCGAGCGCACCGTGGGCCCGGGCGGCTGGCGCATGCTCGGAGCCTCCCTGCAGCCGGGGCCCGGGCGACAGGAGACGCTCGAGATCGTCGTCGGCTGAAGGGACTGGCTCGCTGAAGCGCCGGGCTCGCTGAAGGGCCTGGGCTCAGGGAGCGTCGGCGCCCTCGACGTCCTCCAGCGCCTCGCTCGCTCCCCCGCGCAGCGTCGCGACGGGCGGGACCATGACGCCGCCGGGCGGCACGTCCTTGACCACCACGGCATGCGCGCCGATCTGCGCCCCGTCACCCACGTGGAGCGCGTGCCCACGCTTGGGCCGCACGAGGGCTCCGGCGCCGACGACGACGTCGTCCCCGAGGAAGACGGCGAGCGGCGAGCCGGGCTCCTGGGAGCCCGCCGTGATCGTCACGCCGTGACCGATCTTGACGCGCCGGCCGATCCGCGTGTTCGGGTGGATGACCGTGCCGGCCCCGCGGTGCCACAGCGTCACGTCGGGGTGGATCTCGCACTCGTAGGGCAGGATCGCGTGGAAGATCTGGAAGTTCACGGCCTTGAGCAGCTTGGCGAGCACGGTCAGGCGCTTGCGGTGCAAGCGCGTCGACCACCACCACAGCCGCTCGGGCCGCACGTCAGCCCTCCCCGGCCTTGAGCCGCACGAGGATGCGGCCACACTCCTCGCAGCGCACGACCTCGTCCTCGGCGGCCGCGCGGATCGCCGCGACGTCGCCCGCGTTGAGGTCGAGCCGACAGCCCTCGCAGCGCGAGCCGCGGAACACGGCCGCACCGAGGCCGCCGTGCTGGGCGCGCAGGCGCTCGTAGAGGGCCAGGAGCGCCTCGGAGACCTGGGCGGCCTCGGCCTCGCGGGCGGCGCGGACCTTGCTCGCCTCGGCGTCGATCTCGGCGAAGGCGGCGTCGCGCTCGGCGACCGCCTTGGCCTGCTCCTCGGCGAGGGCCGCGGCCTGCGCCTCGAGCTCCTTGAGCTGGACCTCGCGGACCTCGAGCCACTCCATGACCTCGAGCTCGACCTCCTCGAGCTCGCCCTGGCGCCGCGCGAGGGCCTCGAGCTCGTGCGAGAGGGCCTGCATGTCCTTCGCCGAGCCCTGCCCGGCGTCGAGCCGCTCCTGGTTGCGGCGGGCGCGCGCTCGCACCTGCTCGACGTCGGCCTCGGCCTTGGCGAGCTCGCGCTTGACGTCGGAGTGCGCCGTGCGCACCGTGACCAGCTCGGTCGAGAGCTCCTCGGCCTGCTTCTCGAGCTCGGCGACGCGCTCGAGCACCTCGAGGGTGCGGCGCCGGTGCGCGAGCTGGTCGAGGCGGGTGTCGAGCGCCTGGACCTCGAGCAGTCGGCGCTGCTCGGCAGCGGGGGCCTTCGTCACGGGGCGGTTCCTTCCGGAGAGTCGAAGCGCGCCGACCACGGGTCGGTGCACAGGGTCGAGACGCGCGTCTCCACGGTAGCGCCGCGCGCGGCCGCCGCGGAGCGCAGAGACTCGGCGGCGCGAGCGAGCCAGGGCCACTCGCTCGCGAAGTGCGAGACGTCCACGAGGGCTGGCCCCCTGCCCTCGAACTCGGCCCGCTCGCGCGCCTCCGAGGCGGGGTGGTGGCGCAGGTCCGCGGTGAGGTAGGCGTCGACCCCCGCGGCACGCACCTCGTCGAAGAGGGAGTCGCCTGCCCCGCCGACGACGGCCACCGAGCGCACGAGCGCCCCGAGGTCACCGGCCACGCGCACGCCGTGGGCCGTGCGGGGCAGGGCCCCGGCCACGGCGCGGGCGAAGTCCGCGAGGGTCTGCTCCCCGGGCAGCGTCCCGATGCGCCCGAGGCCCGTCGTGGCGGGCAGGCTCGCGAGCTCGAGCACGTCGAAGGCGGGCTCCTCGTAGGGGTGGGCCGAGCGCATCGCGGAGATCACGGCCGCCCGACGGCCGCGCGGGGCGACCATCTCGAGGCGGGACTCGAGGACCTCGGCGCGCTCCCCGACGGTGCCGATCGCAGGCTCCGCGCCCTCGAGAGGCGTGAAGGTCCCGAGGCCCGTCGTCGTCCACGCGCAGCGCGCGTAGTCACCGATCGCGCCGGCACCCGCAGCGCTCATCGCGTCGAGCACCGCCTGAGCCTCGGCCTCGGGCACGAAGACGACGTGCTTGTCGAGCGGAGCCGCCGGGGCGGGCACGAGGGGCCGCAGCCCGGTCAGGCCCACCGCCTCGGCGAGGGCGTCGGCGACCCCGCCGTCGGCGGCGTCCGCGTTCGTGTGGGCGACGTGCAGCGCGACGCTTGCCCGCACGAGCCGGTGCACGAGAGAACCCTTGAAGCTCGTCGCGGCCACCGAGTGCACGGGACGCAGCAGGAGCGGGTGGTGGGTGACGAGGAGATCGGCTCCCCACTCCTCCGCCTCGGCGACGACGGCGGCCACCGGGTCGACGGCGAAGAGCACCCGGCCGACCGGCGCGGCAGGGTCCCCCGCGACGAGCCCGACCGCGTCCCAGCCCTCCGCCGTGCCGGGCGGGTACAGCTCGTCGAGGACGGAGATGACGTCGCGCAGCACGAGGGTCTCGATCACGGACGGAACGCTACCGGGTGGCGCGACACGGAGCGGGCCCACCTGTGATTTGCGTCACAGCAAGGTCACGAAAAGGTCACGGCGGGCTCCCCCGGATCCACCCCCGGGCCTTTGTCTCGTTTCCTCCCGTGACGTGCGACCCCTCCCCTTCGTGGCCTTCGACCTGGGACGACGTGTCCCGGGGCCCGCGGGAACGGGCCGCTCCAGCGGTCCCTCGCCTCGGGCCCATCGAGGCCGTACCGTCACCCGGAAGAACCACGGCTTTCACCCGAAAGGTGCAGCCGCAAGCGACCGATATCTCTCGAACCACCCCTCTGGAGCGAAACCCGGTGAACCGCACCTCCCTCTCGACCTCTCGCAACGACGCGCTGACCACGGTGCAGCGCGTCCGACGCGTCTCGGCCGGGGCCGCCGTCGTCGTCCTCGCGGTCGCGGGCTGCTCCCACGCGGTGCCGACGACCTCCCTGCAGGGCGACTTCGCGAGGTCTGCCCAGGCCGTCGAGGTCTCCCGCGACCTCGCCGAGCGGACCCACCCGGCCCTCTCCACCGAGCGGTCGGGCGTCTCGCCGCAGGCACCGAAGAAGAAGCTGCCGAGCCCGCGGCCCACCGAGACGATGTCGGCCCCCCGCACGCCGCTCCCCAAGCCCCCGAGGACCGGGACGCCCAAGCCGAGCCCGAGCCCCTCGTCGAAGCCGACGAGCTCGCCCAAGCCGAGCCCCAAGCCGACGAGCTCGCCCAAGCCGAGCCCGACGCCCACGAGCTCCCCGAAGCCGACGAGCTCCCCGAAGCCGAGCCCCTCGCCCAGCTCTCCGAAGCCGAGCCCGACCCCCACGAGCTCGCCCAAGCCGCCCGCCGGCACGCGAGTCGCGGCGCTGCACCCCTTCAGCTCGGACTCCCCCGCCAACACGGCGATCGGCTCTGGCGCGAAGTTCGGCGGCGCGAGCGACCCGCGCACCAAGGACCTCGTGCCCGTCACGCCGACGATCAACCGTGACCGCTGGTCCATCGCCGTCGCCTACGCCAAGAGCAGCGACCCGCTCGTGACCCTCAAGGACACCAAGAGCGGCAAGACCTTCAAGATCAACATCCCGAAGGACGCGAAGACCACCGAGGGAACGGACAAGCACCTCTCGGTGATCCAGCCCGACGGGCGCTACGCGTACGAGATGTACAAGGCGGAGAAGGTCAGCGACACCCAGTGGACCTCGACGCGCGTCGTGGTGACCGACCTGTTCTCCGACGGCCTCAAGGACGGCGCCCGCGCCTCCTCGATCAGCCATCTGATCGGGCTCATCCGCGCCCACGAGGTCGCCGAGAAGAAGATCCCGCACGTCCTGGCGATCGGCCTGCCCGACTCCTCCCTCAAGAAGGGCTACGTGTGGCCCGCCCGCGGCGAGGACACGAGCCAGAACCTCTACTCGGGCAACGTGCCCATGGGCCAGCTCTTCGCGATCCCGCCGGACGTGGACCTCAGCAAGCTGGGCCTGAGCGCCGAGGGCCTCGCGCTCGGCAAGGCCCTGCAGGACTACGGCGCCTACGTCCTCGTGCGCGCCTCGACCGCGGCGCTCTTCGCCGAGCCGAGCGCGGACCCTGACGGCACCAACCGCATGAAGTCGGACTACCAGAAGAAGCTCTACAGCCTGCTGCGCCCCGTCACGAACAACTCGGCCTCGACCCCGGGCGGCGGCGGCACGCCGCGCCAGCCGGCTCCCCCGGCCCCGAGCGCCAAGGCGGTCTGAGCACCGAAGCACCCGACGCCCGTGGTCCCGCATCCTGCGGGGCTGCGGGCGTCGAGCTTCCCTGGCGCCCGAGACCGAGCGAAGCGCTCGCCTAGGGCCGCTCGAGAGGCGAGGAGACGAGGGGTGGGCCCGGAGGGACTCGAACCCCCGACATCCACGGTGTAAGCGTGGCGCTCTAACCAGCTGAGCTACAGGCCCTTGGTGCGCGCGTCAGCCTACCGGGAGCCGAGCGCACCGATCGCGGAGCGGTACCACGCGAAGGGCCGCACCTCGGTGGTCGGGTTGACGACCCGCTCGCGGACGACGCCCTCGGCGTCGACGAGGAAGCTCGCGCGCAAGGAGACGCCTCGGTCCTCGAGGAAGACGCCGTAGGCGCGGGAGACCTCACCGTGCGGCCAGAAGTCCGAGAGCAGGTCGAAGCGCAGGCCCTCGGAGTCCTGCCAGACCCGCTGCGCAGGCGTCGGGTCGCACGTGATGCCGAGCACCCGCACCCCGGCGTCCTCGAGCTCCGCGAGGTTCTCGCTGAGCTCGCACACCTCGCTCGTGCAGCGACCCGTGAAGGCCGCGGGCACGAAGACGAGCATCACGGGCTCGCCGCGCAGCTCGGACAGGCGCACGGGCGAGCCGTGGGTGTCGCTCAGCTCGAAGTCGGGAGCCAGGTCCCCGACCCCGGGGCCAGCGAGCTCAGCGACCACGGCTACGGGTGTCGAGCTTCGTGGCGGACCAGTCGGGGGCGACCGAGAGCGAGCTCGTCGCGTGCAGGCCGGCCGTCGTGGCCGCCTCCGCGATGTCGCTCGGCAGCACGTGCCCCGGGCGACCGGGCTTGGGGGTCAGCAGCCACACGCGCGCGCCGTCGTCGAGGAGCGTCTGGGCGTCCACGAGCTGGTCGGTCAGGTCCGTGACGTCGCCGTCGTCGGAGCGCCACCACACGAGCGCGGCGTCCGCGACGTCGTCGTAGTCCTCGTCGACGAGCTCGGTGCCCGTCGCAGCCTCGATCGCCGAGCGCAGCGCCTCGTCCGTGTCCTCGTCCCAGCCGTGCTCCTGGACCACCTGGCCCGGCTCGAGGCCGAAGACGTCGACGTTCCTCGACGTCTCGTCGTTAGCGGTGTTCGTGGCGGATACCACGGGCGGGCTGCTCCTCTCGGTGGGGACGACCGGCGCGAGCGCCGACCTTGTGCTGCAACGCTAGTGCACCGCACCTCGGCGTGCGGTGACAAGACACCCCGCGCGAGACCACCAGGCGGACCGCGACGACCGTCACACCCCCACGGGTGTGACTTTCCACCCCCGAAGAGAGAAGAATGGCTCTACCGCGGGCCCCCACACGGGGCCGTGCCGCGGCTGCAGTCGCGGCAGGCCAAGAGCCTGCGCGCCTCAAAGACGAAGGAGAGTGTGTGGCCACCCACGACCAGAGCACGGGTCCCCTCATCAACGGTCTGCTCTCGCAGGTTCCGGACATCGACCCGGACGAGACCGGCGAGTGGATCGAGTCTCTCGACGGCCTCATCGACGAGAAGGGCGGCCCGCGAGCGCGGTACATCCTCCTGAACCTGCTGCGCCGCGCCCGGGAGCGCAGCATCGCCGTCCCGCAGTCGCTCACGACGCCCTACGTCAACACGATCGGCGTGCACGAGGAGCCCTACTTCCCCGGTGACGAGGCGATCGAGCGCCGCTACCGCAGCTGGATCCGTTGGAACGCGGCCGTCATGGTCACGCGCGCCCAGCGCCCCGGCATCTCGGTGGGCGGCCACATCTCCTCCTACGCCTCGGTGGCGACGCTCTACGAGGTCGGCCTCAACCACTTCTTCCGCGGCAAGGACCACCCGGGCGGCGGCGACCAGGTCTTCTTCCAGGGCCACGCCTCCCCCGGCGTCTACGCGCGCGCCTTCCTCGAGGGTCGCCTGTCCGCCGAGCAGCTCGACGGCTTCCGCCAGGAGCTCTCGCACCCGGGCGGCGGCCTGCCCTCCTACCCGCACCCGCGCCTCGCGCCGGACCTGTGGGAGTTCCCGACGGTCTCGATGGGCCTCGGCCCGGCCGCCGCGATCTACCAGGCCTGGACCAACAAGTACCTGCACTCGCGCGGCATCAAGGACACCTCGCAGCAGCACGTGTGGGCCTTCCTCGGCGACGGCGAGATGGACGAGCCCGAGTCGCGCGGCATGCTCCAGCACGCGGCCTGGCAGGAGCTCGACAACCTGACCTTCGTCGTCAACTGCAACCTCCAGCGCCTCGACGGCCCGGTGCGCGGCAACGGCAAGATCATCCAGGAGCTCGAGGCCTTCTTCCGCGGCGCGGGCTGGAACGTCATCAAGGTCGTCTGGGGCCGCGAGTGGGACGCCCTGCTCAACGCCGACAAGGACCGCGCGCTGGTCAACCTCATGAACCAGACGCTCGACGGCGACTACCAGACCTACAAGGCCAACGACGGCGCCTTCGTGCGCGAGCACTTCTTCGGTCGCGACCCGCGCACCAAGGCCCTCGTCGAGAAGATGACCGACGACGAGATCTGGGCCCTCAAGCGCGGCGGCCACGACTACCGCAAGCTCTACGCGGCCTACACCGCCGCGATGCAGCACACCGGTCAGCCCACCGTGATCCTCGCCAAGACGATCAAGGGCTACGGCCTCGGCCCGGGCTTCGCGGGACGCAACGCGACCCACCAGATGAAGAAGCTCAAGAACGCCGACCTCAAGGCGCTGCGCGACTCGCTGCACATCCCGCTCACGGACGAGCAGATCGACGAGAACGAGTACCTGCCCCCGTACTTCCACCCGGGTCCCGACGACGAGGCGATCCAGTACATGCTCGAGCGCCGTCGTGCCCTCGGGGGCTTCGTGCCCGAGCGCCGCACGCGCTACCGCAAGATCCAGCTGCCCGAGGCCAAGGCCTACGAGCTGCTCAAGAAGGGCTCGGGCAACCAGGAGGTCGCCTCGACCATGGCGCTCGTGCGCCTGTTCAAGGACCTGCTCAAGGACAAGGAGATCGGCCACCGCCTGGTGCCGATCATCCCGGACGAGGCCCGCACCTTCGGTCTGGACTCGATCTTCCCGACGGCGAAGATCTTCAACACCCACGGCCAGAACTACCTGCCCGTGGACCGCGACCTCATGCTCTCCTACAAGGAGTCCGAGGCCGGCCAGATCATGCACACGGGCATCAACGAGGCGGGCTCGGCCGCGGCCTTCCAGGCGGTCGCGACCTCGTACGCGACGCACGGCGAGCCGCTCATCCCGTTCTACTTCTACTACTCGATGTTCGGCTTCCAGCGCACGGGCGACCAGTTCTGGGCGGCCGGCGACCAGATGGCCCGCGGCTTCCTGATCGGTGCCACGGCTGGTCGCACGACGCTCACGGGCGAGGGCCTGCAGCACGCCGACGGGCACTCCCCGCTGCTCGCGGGCACCATGCCGCACGTCGTGCACTACGACCCCGCCTTCGGCTACGAGATCCGCCACATCGTGCGCGACGGGCTGCAGCGCATGTACGGCGAGGACGGGCGCGACCCGGACGTCATCTACTACCTCACGGTCTACAACGAGCCGATGGTCCAGCCGGCCGAGCCGGAGGACGTCGACGTCGAGGGCATCCTCAAGGGCATCTACCTGCTCTCCCCCGCGACGGGCTCGGGCCCCAAGGCTCAGATCCTCGCCTCGGGCGTGGGCGTGCCCTGGGCCCTCGAGGCCAAGGAGCTGCTCGCGAAGGACTGGGGCGTGGATGCCGCCGTGTGGTCGGTGACCTCGTGGAACGAGCTGCGCCGGGACGGTCTCGCGGCCGACGAGCACAACTTCCTCAACCCGGGCTCTGAGCCGCGCGTCGCCTACGTGACGCAGAAGCTCCAGGGAGCCGAGGGGCCCTTCGTCGCGACCTCTGACTACGACCACCTGGTGCCCGACCAGATCCGCGCGTGGGTCCCGGGCACCTACGTGACGCTCGGTGCGGACGGCTTCGGCTTCTCCGACACCCGCGCCGCGGCCCGTCGCCACTTCAAGATCGACGGTCCCTCGACGGCGGTCCGCGTGCTCCAGCAGCTCGCGGTCACCGGCGAGGTCCCCGCGGACGCCCCGGCCCGGGCGATCGAGCAGTACCGCCTGCTCGACGTCACGGCGGGCACCTCGGGCAACACGGGCGGCGACAGCTAGTCACCGCTCCCCAGCACGACGAAGGGGCCCGGACGGTTCATCCGTCCGGGCCCCTTCGTATCGGTCTGCTCGCGCTCAGGTTCCCGCGGTGTGCTGCATCGCCTCGTCGACTCGCTGGTCCAGCTCGCGGTGCAGGGCAGCGACGGCCGCGGCGTCCGGGTTGAGGTCGAGGGCCAAGAGGTGCTGTCGAGCCTCGTGGGGGCGGTCCGCCTCGAGGGCAGCGAGCACGAGGTGCCGGGCGATCTCGGGAGTGTGCTCCGCGGGGCGCCAGTGCCCGACGCCAAGGCCGAGCGCCTCGGAGTTCAGGCCTGCCTCGCGCAGCATCTCGAGCCCCTCGACGAGCGCCTGGCCCGAGGGGTCGCGCTCGGTCGCGGTCGCGACGCGGCGCAGGGCACCCTCGTGGTCGTCGTCGAAGGAGAGCCGGGCGAGCTCGAGGAGCGGGAGCCATGCCTTGGGGTTGCCCGCGAGCTCCTCGCTGAGCGCCCAGACGGCAAGGTCCGCGGCGCGCCGGGCGGGAGCCTCGTCGGCCTCGGCCGTGAGCGGGTCGTGGTCCCCGACGTCGGCCACGGCCTGGCGCCGCACGATCGCGGCGAGGGCCTCGAAGGCTCGACGGTTGTTCGGGTCGTCCGCGAGGATCGCGCGCAGGGCGTCCTCGTGGAGGTCGTCACCACGCCTCGGGGCCGACGACGGTCGCCGGACGCCAACCCTCGAGGGGCTGGGTGGGCGATTCATCAGGGTTCGCAATCGGGACACCAAGGACATGCAACGACTCTAACCTCTGGGCCCCTCCCCGCGCTCCCTGGGGTCCGTGATCTGCGACGCCCCGAGGGCCGGGGCGCGAGACGCTCGAGAGCATTTGTCGACTCCCCACAATCTGGCCCCTATGCTCGACGCGTGCGAACCGAGTCGAGCGTCCCCACCTCCCGCCGTGTCCGCGACAGCGGCGGCATGCTCGCGGCAGCGGCGCTCAAGCGCCTCGACTCCGACCTGGACTGGTACCGCAGGCTCCCTGCCGAGGACCGCTCGTGGGTCGGTCTCGTGGCCCAGGCGGGCATCAACGCCTTCATCACCTGGTACGCCGACCCGAAGTCGCCCACGCACTCCGTCTCGGAGATCTTCGCGGCCGCTCCCCCCGAGCTCACGCGCTCGATCTCCCTGCAGCAGACGGTGCAGCTCGTGCGCATGGTGGTCGACGTCGTCGACGCCCACACCGACCGCCTCGCGGCCCCCGGCGACGAGCAGGACCTCCGCGAGGCCGTGCTGCGATACTCGCGCGAGGTCGCCTTCTCGGCCGCCGAGGTCTACGCGCGCGCCGCCGAGATCCGCGGTGCGTGGGACGCTCGCCTCGAGGCGCTCGTCGTGGACGCCCTCGTGCGAGGCGAGGTCGACGACTCCTTGCGCTCGCGCGCAGCGGCCCTCGGCTGGTCCGGTCGGGGCGCGAGCCTCGCCGTGGCGGGCTCGGCGGAGCCCGGGATGGACGACCTGCGCGCCGTGGACCTGCGCAGAGCTGCGCGCCGCGCCGCCCAGGACTGCCTCGTGGGCATCCAGGGAGACCGCATCGTCGTCGTGCTCGGCGGGGAGGGCGACCTGAGCGCCGCCGCCACGGGCCTCGCGGCGCGCTTCGGCCCCGGGGCCGTCGTCGTCGGACCGACGGGTCAGGGGCTCGACGGCGCGGCGCTCTCCGTGCAGGCGGCCCTCGCGGGGCTCACCGCGGCCCCCGCGTGGCCCGCCGCGCCCCGCCCCGTCGACGCCGACGAGCTGCTCCCCGAGCGCGTCCTCGTGGGAGACCCCACGGCGCGCTCGACCCTGCTGCGAGCGGCCTTCGAGCCGATCGCGACGGCGGGCGGCTCGCTGCTCGAGACCCTCACGGCCTACCTCGCCAACGGCCGCTCGCTCGAGGCTGCGGCGCGCGGGCTGTACGTGCACCCCAACACGGTGCGCTACCGCTTGCGCAAGGTCGTGGACCTCACCGGCTGGGACCCGCTCGTGGCGCGCGAGGCCTACGTGCTGCAGACCGCGGTCGCGCTCGGGGCCCTCGAGGGAGCCGCGACCCCGTGAAGGGCGCAGCACGGGTGACCTCGGTTCGCGATTGTGCGAACCTGACAAACGTGCTCCGCGAACACTATCCGCGCCCTGCGCGGGACGAGGGCCCCGATCAGGCACAGTGGTACCCGTGCTAGCCGTCGTCTGCCCGGGTCAGGGCGCCCAGTCCCCGGGGATGCTCTCCCCCTGGCTCGAGATCTCGGGCACCGCCGAGCTCCTCTCCTCATGGAGCGAGCGCGCGGGGGTCGACCTCCTCGCCCACGGGACCACGTCCGACGCCGAGACGATCCGCGACACCGCGATCGCTCAGCCGCTCCTGACGGCCACCGCCCTCGCGACGGCCTCCCTCCTGCTCGAGGGCTCGGCCCCGCAGCCCGACGTGCTCGCGGGTCACTCCGTGGGCGAGTTCCCCGCCGCGGCTCTCGCCGGGGTCCTCTCCGCCGACGAGGCCGTAAGCCTGGTCAGCGTGCGCGGTGCCGCGATGGCCCGCGCCGCGGCCGCGACGCCCACCGGGATGAGCGCGGTCCTCGGCGGGGACCCCGAGGAGGTCCGCTCCCGGCTCGCCGAGCTCGCCCTGACCCCCGCGAACGTCAACGGCGGCGGCCAGGTCGTCGCCGCGGGCTCCCTCGAGGCCCTCGCGGCTCTCGCCGAGAACCCGCCCACCCGCGCCCGCGTCGTCCCCCTCCAGGTGGCCGGCGCCTTCCACACCTCCTTCATGGCCCCTGCGGTCGACGAGCTCGCGCAGGCCGCGGCCGCCGTCTCGCCCGCAGACCCCACGGCGACCCTCCTGTCGAACGCCGACGGCGCTCCCGTCGCGAGCGGCCGCGAGGCCCTCGACCGCCTCGTCAAGCAGGTCGCGAACCCCGTGCGCTGGGACCTGTGCTGCGAGCAGCTCCTCGCCCTCGGCGTGACGGGCCTCGTCGAGCTCGCCCCGGGCGGCGTCCTGACGGGACTCGCGCGTCGCACGCTCCCGGGCGTCCAGACGGTCGCCCTGAAGTCGCCCGAGGACCTCGACGCGGCGCGCACCCTCATCCACGAGCACGCCGGACGTCCGGCCGGTCAGGAGGACCAGTGACCCGAGCGACCCTGAACCAGGCGAGCGGCGCGAAGTTCTCGCGCATCATGGGCCTCGGCGCCGTGCGCGGAGAGCTCGTCGTGACGAACGACGACATCGCGGGCCCGATCGACTCCTCGGACGAGTGGATCCGCCAGCGCACCGGCATCGTCACGCGCCGCCGCGCTCCCGAGGGCGTCGACGTCATCGACCTCTCGGAGCAGGCCGCGCGCGAGGCGATCGAGAACGCGGGCCTGCAGCCCAGCGACATCGACGCCGTGATCCTCTCGACCGTCACGTGGTTCCACCAGACGCCCGCGGGCGCCGCGGTGCTCGCCGACCGCCTGGGCGTGACCCCCGCAGCAGCCTGGGACATCTCGGCCGCGTGCGCGGGCTACGCCTACGGCATCGGCCAGGCCGACGCTCTCGTCCGCGCGGGCACGGCCCGTCACGTGCTCGTCGTCGGCGCGGAGAAGATGAGCGACTTCATCGACCCGACCGACCGCTCGATCTCCTTCCTGCTCGGCGACGGCGCCGGGGCGGCCGTCGTCGGCCCCTCGGACTTCCCCGGCATCGGCCCCACGGTATGGGGCTCGGACGGCTCGAAGGCCCAGGCCGTGCGCCAGACCCACTCCTGGCAGGAGTTCAAGGCCGACCCCGAGCTCGAGTGGCCGACGCTGCGCCAGGACGGCCAGAGCGTCTTCAAGTGGGCGAGCTTCCAGATGGGCCCCGTGGCCCAGCGCGCGCTCGACGCGGCGGGCGTGACGGCCGACCAGATCCAGGCCTTCGTCCCGCACCAGGCCAACATGCGGATCATCGACCAGATCATCAAGCAGCTGAAGCTGCCCGAGTCGGTGGCCGTGGGCCGCGACATCGCGGACACCGGCAACACCTCGGCCGCCTCCATCCCGCTCGCGACCGAGCGCCTGCTGCGTGAGGGCCAGGTCTCCTCGGGGGATCTCTCGCTGCAGATCGGCTTCGGTGGTGGACTGGTCTACGCGGCGCAGGTCGTCGTCCTCCCCTGAACCACGACTCCCGGCTGGAAGAATGCCCGGGTTACTGGCGACAGCCACCCGCAGCACGAGCTGCACAACCGATCAAGGAGACACCATGGCGTACACCGAGAGCGAGATCCTCGAGGGGCTGGCAGAGATCGTCAGCGAGGAGACCGGCCTTCCGACCGACTCGGTCCAGCTCGACAAGTCCTTCACCGACGACCTCGACATCGACTCGCTGTCGATGATGACGATCGTCACCCTTGCCGAGGAGAAGTTCTCCGTGCGCATCCCCGACGACGAGGTCAAGAACCTCGCGACCGTCGGCGACGCGGTGAGCTTCATCAACAACGCCCAGGCCTGACGCGCCGCCGGGTGCGACGTCAGCGCGTCGCACCCGGCGTCCACCAACCTCCGGAGAGTCCATGAGCAAGCAGATCGACGTCGTCGTCACCGGCCTCGGTGCCACCACGCCGCTCGGCGGGGACGTGCCCAGCACGTGGGCCGCCGCGCTCGCCGGAGAGTCGGGGGCCCGCACCTTCGACAACGACTGGGCCGAGAAGTACGAGATGCCGGTCAACTTCGCGGCGACCATCAAGGTCAAGCCCGAGGAGGTCCTGCCCCGGCCCGAGATCAAGCGCATGGACCCCTCCGCGCAGTACGCGATCATCGCGGCGCGCGAGGCCTGGGCCGACGCCGGGGCGCCCGAGCTCGAGCCCGAGCGGCTCGGCGTCGTGGTCTCCTCCGGGATCGGCGGCATCTGGACCACCCTCGACGCCTGGGACACCCTGCGCGAGAAGGGCGCCCGGCGTGTGCTGCCCATGACCGTGCCGATGCTCATGCCCAACTCCCCCTCCGCCTACGTCGAGCTCGAGCTCGGTGCCCGAGCGGGGGCGCACGCGCTCGTCTCGGCCTGCGCCTCGGGCGCGGAGGCGATCGGCTACGGGCTCGAGATGATCCGCTCGGGTCGCGCCGACATCGTCGTGTGCGGCGGCACCGAGGCGACGATCCACCCGATGCCGATCTCCGCCTTCGCGGCCTCGCGCACGCTCTCGCTGCGCAACGAGGACCCGCAGGGCGCCTCGCGCCCCTACGACACGGGTCGCGACGGCTTCGTGATCGGCGAGGGCGCGGGCATCGTCGTCCTCGAGTCCGCCGAGCACGCTGCCGCACGAGGGGCTCGCGTCTACGCGCGCCTGGCCGGCCAGGGCCTCTCGGCCGACGGCTACCACATGACCTCCCCCGAGCCCGAGGGCCGCGGCCAGATCGCCGCGATGCGTGCCTCGCTCGCCGAGGCCGGCCTCGCACCCTCGGACGTCGTGCACGTCAACGCCCACGCGACCTCGACCGTCGTCGGCGACCTCGTCGAGGCCCGCTCGGTGCGCAAGACCCTCGGCGACGCGGCCGACGGCGTGGCCCTGTCCGCGACGAAGTCCATGACGGGCCACCTGCTGGGCGGCGCCGGGGCGCTCGAGTCGATCTTCACGATCCTCGCCCTGCACGACCGCAAGGCCCCGCCCACGATCAACGTCTCGGACCCGGACCCCGAGCTCGTGCTCGACCTCGTGCGCGACACCCCGCGCGAGCTGCCCGAGGGCCAGATCGCCGCGATCAACAACTCCTTCGGCTTCGGCGGGCACAACGTCGCTCTCACCTTCACGAGCGTCTGAGCCTCCGTCCAGGACGTGCGAGGGCCCCCGACCTCCTGGTCGGGGGCCCTCGTCGTCCCAGGGGAGGGAAGGGTCAGCCGGTGCGGTGCAGCCAGCGGACGGGAGCGCCGGCGCCCGCGTAGCGGAAGGGCTCGAGCTCCTCGTCCCAGGCCTCGCCGAGGGCGAGGCGCAGCTCGGCGCGCATGCGGGCCGGGTCCTCTGCGTGCTCGAGGGCTGCGCGCACGCGGTCCTCGGGGACCACGACGTTGCCGTGCACGTCGGTCGCGGCGTGGAAGATGCCGAGCTCGGGGGTGTGGCTCCAGCGCGAGCCGTCGGTGCCGAAGCTCGCCTCCTCGGTCACCTCGTAGCGCAGGTGGTTCCAGCCACGCAGCACCGAGGTGAGCTTCGCGCCGGTCCCGGGCACGCCCTGCCACGAGACCTCGGTGCGCCACATGCCGGGGGCCGCGGGCTGCTCGGTCCAGTCGAAGGACACGCGCGTGCCGAGGACCCCGCCGGTGGCCCACTCGATGTGGGCGCACAGCGCACGGGGTGCTGAGTGCACGAAAAGTACACCGCGGGTGATGGCACCAGCCATGTCATCCCTCCCTGGGTTCGAGGTGCGTCTTCCCCAACGACCTCAGATCCAGAGGGTTCCTACGTGGCATTCGCGGTGTACCAGTGCTCATGATGCCCTATCCAGGGCACGCTGACCAGCACCGCCGCGAACCGGTCCGCGATCGGGACCGATCAGACGAGCTCGCGCACCGCCCGCATCGCCTTCTTGCGCACCGAGCGCTCGAGGCGGTCGAGGTAGAGCATGCCATCCAGGTGGTCGACCTCGTGCTGGAGGCAGCGCGCCATGAGGCCCGTCCCCTCGACGACGACGGGCTTGCCGTCGAGGTCGGTGCCCTCGACGCGCGCGTACCACGCGCGGTGCGTCGGGAACCACAGGCCCGGCACCGAGAGGCAGCCCTCGTCGTCGTCCTGGTACTCGTCGCTCGACATCGCGACGATGACGGGGTTGAGCACATAGCCGATCTCGTCGTCGATGTTCCACGAGAAGGCGCGCAGGTTGACCCCGATCTGGTTGGCGGCGAGGCCCGCGCGCCCGTCCATGTCGACCGTCTCGAGAAGGTCCTCGACGAGGCCCTTGACTCGCGCGTCGATCTCGGTGATGGGGTCGCACGGGGTGCGGAGGACGGGGTCCCCCACGATCCGGATGTCTCTGATCGCCATGTGCTCATCTTTCCATGGACACGCACCCTGGCCGGGCGCCGTGCGGGTGAACCGGGACATGACGAAGGGCCAGGCACCCGTGCCTGGCCCTTCGACTGAGAACTGCTGTGCTTACTCGCCCGACTGGCCCTGAGCGGGAACCATGCCGAGGAGGCTGCGGACCTCGCCCTCGTAGAAGCGGCGGTGGCCACCCAGCGTGCGGACCGCCGAGAGCTTGCCGGCGTTGGCCCAGCGCGTGACCGTCTTCGGGTCGACGCGGAAGAGGACCGCGACCTCGGCGGGGGTGAGGAGAGCGCCCGGGTGACCGGGAACCACGGAACCGGCGGCCGTCGCAGCTGCGTCGGTGGTGGTGGGGATCATGTACTGCTCCTGTCGTTCGGTAGCTCGGCCGACCACGTGGGCCCCGAAGCTTTGCGTCCCCTCTTCGCAGAGGGTTTGCCTTTATCGCTGACGCATCACACTTTGCCCGATAACGGACAAACGCACAAGTAACGGAATTGTAAATTCGCCAACCGAACTAGCGTCTTCGCAGGTCACAGCACCGTTGTGATGTACATCACACCCCATTATCACGCTACCGGGCGGTAGCGAGCGCCTCCTTGGCCTTCCGCTCGCGCTCGATCGCGGCCTGGTGGGCGCGCGGGTCGTAGTCCGGCGTGCCCTCCTTGCGAGCGAGCTCGGCGGCCGCAGCCTTGGCCTCGACGTACTTCTGCTCGAGGGCTTCGTGGGTCGTGTCGACTGCCATCTGACACCTCCAGGACGTACTCGACGGGGTCTCTCCCACCGTACGACCGAGCACGCGCGCGTGCGAGCGGACCGAGGTCCTCCCTGGCTCGCGGGCGCTCCCCCGAGGGCGACGGTGCCCCAGGCGGGGCTTGAACCCGCGACCGACGGATTATGAGTCCGCTGCTCTGACCGGCTGAGCTACTGGGGCGCGCCGAGAAGACTACCGACGCGTGGCCGGCGGCTACCGTGGAGACATGCCCTTGCTCCGCCGCCGCATGATGCCCACCGCCGTCCGCGCGCTCATCGACCTGCCCGCCGGCGATGCACTGCTCGCGGCGGCGGCCCTCGCCGACGGCTCCTACGCGGCGACCTCCCGCTTCTCCCTCTACCGCGTCGAGGGCGAGACGGTCTCGAGCTGGCCGTGGACCGAGGTCGACAGGGCCTCCTTGGACCCGGAGACCTCGACGATCAGCGTGACTCTCGTCACAGGCTCGAGCCTCGAGCTGGCGCTCACGCCCGAGCACAACCGCTCCTTCGCGCAGACCCTGCGCGAGCGCGTGCAGAACTCGGTGGTCGGATCGAGCTCGACTCGGCTCGAGAACGGCGCGACCGTGCGGGTCGCGGTGCGTCGAGCGAGCGACGGCGAGCTCTTCTCGCAAGTGATCGCCCCGGGCACCGTGGACCTCGCGGACCCGGGCACCGCACGCGTGGTCGACGAGCTCGAGTCACGCGTGCGCCAGGCGGCCGGACTCCTCTGAAACGCCTGCTAGAGTTCTCTGCTGCGATCCCCTGTAGCTCAATTGGCAGAGCATTCGACTGTTAATCGAAGGGTTGTTGGTTCGAGTCCAACCGGGGGAGCTCACGAAGAGCCCCGGACCTGCTGAGGTCCGGGGCTCTCGCGTTCCCCGGGGAAGCGCCCCGCAGAGCGCCCGCGATGCGGGACCGAGCCCTCAGGTGGTCGACCGCGAGCCTCCCGATCTGGGAACCTCTCTTTCGTGACAGAACGGACGATCGCTCCCCCGCGGCCCGCGGCCCGGGAGCTGAGTGCCCAGGAGGAGGCCCAGCGGGTCGCCGCGGGCGCCTCGGCCGCGATCCTCGTGTGCACGCTCGCGATCGGTGCCGTGACCTTCCTCGGCACGAGCGACCACCTCCCGCTGCGCGTGCGCCTCGACAACGTCGCGGGGGGCGGGCTCCTCATGCTGCTCCTCATGGTGCCCGCGTGCCTGTTCGGGCTGTGGCCCGCCGACGCCGCGACCCGGCGACTGTCCCGCCCCGCGCGGCTCGTGATCTTCGCAGCCGGCGGAGCGCTCGCGGGTGCGATCGCCGGAGCGGCCTTCGCGGCCTTCTGGGGCACTCCCCTCGAGGGAGCCCTTGCCGGGGCCACGATCGGCATCCTGGGCGGTCTGGCTGGCCTCGCAGGGCTCACCTGGGTGTCGCGCTCGCGCGGGTGGGTGATCGTCCTGTCGGTGCTCGCGATCCTCCTCGTCGCCTACGGGACGATCCAGCTCCAGAGCTTCGAGTAGCGACTAGTCCGCGCGCAGCTCGCGGCGCTCGGTCTCGAGACGCACGATCTCCGCGAAGGCCGCCTGGTAGGCCTCGGGGTCGGCCTGGGCGTCCATGCGCTGCAGGCGCGAGCGTGCCTGGGCGATCTGGCGCGTGAGTCCGAGGTCCTTGAGGGCCCCGAGCACGCCGCGCACGAAGACGGGCACCTGCTCGACGCGGTCCTCGGGCAGGGGCGCGACGGCGAGGCGCGTGATGACCTGGTGCAGGGCCACCGGCGCCTGCTCGTGCACCGACTCGATCCACGCTGCGGCCCCGGCACCCTCGACGATCACGCGGGCGGCCTCGAGCCCGCCGGCCGCCTGGATCGCCTCGGCGACGGCGCGCAGCACGGGCACCGCGAAGACGTCGGTGTCGACGTGCGTGATGTCGGGCGGGACGAGGTGTGGGACCTGGAGCAGGATCTCGACCGCCTGGGTCTCGAGGCGCACCACGGGGTCGCGACCGTCGGGAAGCGCGAAGCCGGGCTCGCCCTCGTCGGGCGGGGCTCCGGGCTCGTCGTAGGGGTCGGGAGGCGGCTCGTCGTAGCCGGGGCGCCCGCCGCTCGAGGGTCGCTGGGCAGGGCCGCGGGAGCCCGCTGCGGCCCGCGGGCCGGAGGGTGGCCTGTCGGCGCTCGGTCGACGCTCCGCGACGCGTCCTCCCCCGCGCGGGGCGTTCGCGACGGCGCGACGCACGGTCTCGAGCTCCATGCCGAGCCAGCCCGAGAGCATGCGCGCGTACTCGGGCCGTAGCGCGGCGTCGCGGATGCCGGCGACGACGGGCGCCGCGGCCCGCAGCGCGCCCACTCGCCCTTCGGCGGTGTCGAGGTCGAAGGCGGCGAGGGTCGACTTGAGCACGAACTCGAAGAGCGGCACGCGCGAGCGCACGAGCGCCTGCACGGCGTCGGGCCCCTTCGCGAGGCGCAGGTCGCACGGGTCCATCCCGCTCGGCTCGACCGCCACGAAGGTCTGCGCGGAGAAGGACTGGTCCTCACCGAAGGCGCGCAGCGCGGCCTTGCGGCCCGCCTCGTCGCCGTCGAAGGTGAAGATGATCTCGCCGCCCGTGGACTGCCCCGAGGCGAGCTGGACTCCCCCGCCCACGGCGGTGTCGCCCAGGAGTCGCCGCACGACGCGCACGTGGTCGGGGCCGAAGGCCGTGCCGCAGGTCGCGACCGCCGTCGGCACCCCGGACAGGTGCGCGGCCATGACGTCGGTGTAGCCCTCGACCACCACGACCTGGCGCGCCTTGGCGATCTCGCGCTTGGCGAGGTCGAGCCCGTAGAGCACCTGGGCCTTGTGGTAGAGCGGGGTCTCGGGGGTGTTGAGGTACTTGGGGCCCTGGTCGTCCTCGAAGAGGCGGCGCGCGCCGAAGCCGACGACGTCCCCGGTGACCTCGCGGATGGGCCAGACCAGCCGACCACGGAAGCGGTCGTAGACCCCGCGCTGGCCCTGGCTCACGAGGCCCGCCGTGGTGATCTCGGCGTCGGTGAAGCCTCGACCGCGCAGGTGACGCAAGAGCGAGTCCCAGCCCTGCGGGGCGAAGCCGACGCCGAACTGCGCGGCCTGGGAGAGCTCGAAGCCGCGCTCGGAGAGGAACTGACGAGCGGCGGCCGCGGCGGGTGACTCGAGCTGTTCGAGGAAGAACTGCGCGGCCGTCGCGTTCGCCTCGAGCAGGCGCCTCCGGGAGCCGACGTCGACCCCCGAGCGCGGCCCCCCGCCCTCTTCGTAGCGCAGCGTGATGTTGTAGCGGCCCGCGAGGTACTCGACGGCCTCCGCGAAGCCGAGCCCGTCGATCTTCTGCACGAAGGAGATGACGTCCCCGCCCTCCCCGCAGCCGAAGCAGTGCCACAGGCCCACCTGGGGGCGCACGTGGAAGGAGGGAGAGCGCTCGTCGTGGAAGGGGCACAGGCCCTTCATCGAGCCGACGCCGGCCCCCTTGAGCGTGACGTGGGCGCCGACGACCTCTTCGATGCTCGCGCGCTCGCGGACGAGGGCGACGTCCTCCCGCTTGATCCGTCCGGCCACGAGGGGAGTCTAGGTCCCGGACCTGCGGCGCGAGGGAGAGACGAGTCGCGCGTGCCACTGGGCCGCGGAGATGTCCGTGAGGGACGCGACCTGGTCGACCACGACGCGCAGGCGGGCGCCCTCGTCCTCGGCAGCCTCCCAGTCCGCCGCGAAGGCCGGCTCGAGCCCCGTCGGGGCGCGCTCGAAGAGCACCTCGACGAGCTCGGTGAGCATGTCTCGCTGGGACTGGTAGAGCGGCTCGGACTCGCGCGGGCCCATGACGTAGGCGACCGCGAGTCCCTTGAGCACGAGGATCTCGGCCACGGTCTCGGGCGGGACCACGAGCTCGGCGGCGTAGCGCGTGAGCGGCCCGCCGCCGAACTGCGCGCGCGTCGCGGCCTCGGCAGCGCGCACGAAGCGCCCGATGAGCTGGCTCGTGGTGTTCTTCAGCTGGGCGAGCTCGGCGCGCGATCCCTGGAAGTCGGTCTGCCACAGGTGCGCGGCCACGAGGCGGTCCATCGCGGCGTCGAGCGCGTCTGCGGGCGTGTCGGGGCCGTACCACTCGAGCACGGCGGCGACGACCCGCGCGCGGTGCTCGTCGTCGTTGAGGTAGGCGAAGTCGATCTTCCCGCCGACGACGGCGTCCTCGACGTCGTGCACGGAGTAGGAGATGTCGTCGGCGAGGTCCATGACCTGGGCCTCGATGCAGCGCACTCCCTCGGGGGCGCCGGTGCGCAGCCACCCGAAGACCTCGCGGTCGTCGGGGTAGACGCCGAACTTCGGGTTGGCGGCGCCGTCGCTGCGCGCGGGGCCCTCCCCGAGCCCCCAGGGGTACTTCACCGAGGCATCGAGGCTCGCTCGGGTGAGGTTGAGGCCAGCCGAGCGACCGAGCTCGTCGATGACCTTGGGCTCGAGTCGCGTGAGCAGGCGCAGGGTCTGCGCGTTGCCCTCGAAGCCGCCGATCTCCGCGGCGAGCTGCGCGAGCGCGCGCTCGCCGTTGTGCCCGAAGGGCGGGTGGCCGAGGTCGTGCGCGAGGCACGCCGTGTCGACGACGTCGGGGTCGCAGCCCAGGGACTTGCCGAGCTCGCGGCCCACCTGGGCGACCTCGAGGGTGTGCGTGAGGCGCGTGCGCACGAAGTCGTCCGTCGCGGGGCCGAGCACCTGGGTCTTGTCCGCGAGGCGGCGCAGGGCCGAGGAGTGCACGAGGCGCGCGCGGTCACGCTCGAAGGCCGTGCGGGCGCGGGACTTGGGCGCCTCCGGGAACCACCGCTCCTGGTCGGCCGCGCCGTAGCCAGGGGTCAGGGTGCTGGTCACGCGCTCAAGCCTAGTCGGGCACGGCTCGAGCCCCGTGCGGGGCGGGGGAACGGAGCGCGCCGTCGTCCCGCACGGCGCTCCCGCGGCTCGCCGGGCTGCGGCCCGCGAGCTCGAGATCAGCGCAAGCGCCAGATCCGCAGCGCCGGGCCCTCGCCGGGGAGAGCAAGGGCGCCGTCCTCGTCGGCCTCGATCGCCTCCGCCCCGAAGAGCGGCTCCGCCGCGCGCGCGAGGCCGTGCACGCGAGCGCCCTCCCAGGGCGCCCTGGCCGCGAGGACCAGGACGGCCTCCCCCTCGACCTCGCGCACGAAGCCGAGAGCCTCGGGACCCAGGTCGAGCCAGCGCATCCCACCGCGGCGCAGGGCTCGGCTCTCACGCCGCAGGGAGAGGAGCGAGCGGTACAGCTCGAAGGTCTGCGAGTCCCAGCGCGAGGCGTCGTCCCAGGGCATCGTGGTGCGCGCGTGCTCGCCGTTCGTGCCCTCGGCGCCGAGCTCGTCGCCGGCGAAGATCATCGGGGTGCCCGGCATCGTCGCGAGCAGGCCCACGGCGAGCTCGAGCAGCCCTCGGTCTCCCCCGAGCACCGTGCGGATGCGCGGGGTGTCGTGCGAGCCCAGGAGGTTCCACTGCCGGCTCGCGACGCTCCACGGGAGTGCCGCGGCGAACTCGCGGATCGTGGTCGCGACGTCCTGCGCGCTGCGACGCACCGTGCGCGCAGGCAGCTCCCAGACCTTCCCGCCGTCCTCGGGGCGCAGCCAGCTCCACAGCGGGCGCGCGAAGGCCGCGTAGTTCATCGTCGCGTGCCAGCCGTCGCCCGTGAGGTCGGGCGTGGGGTCGTGGGCGAGCTCGGCGACGAGGGCCAGGTCCGGGCGGACCGCTGCCATCGCGGTGCGCATGAGTCGCGCGACGTGCCCCGCCTCGTCCTGCGCGCCGAAGCGCCCGGTCATGTTCGCGACGTCCACGCGCCAGCCGTCGAGGGCGAAGGGCTCGCGCAGCCAGCGGGCGGTCACGGAGTCGGCGCCCGTGACCATGCGGTGCGCGAGCTCGGTGCTCGCCCAGTCGAGCTTGGGCAGCCAGGGCATGCCCTTCCAGCCGACGTGGCCGCCCTCGGTCCAGTAGTAGAACTCGGCCTCGGGGCTCGAGCGGTCGGCGAGCGCGGCCTCGAACCACTCGTGGGCGAAGCCCGTGTGGTTCGTGGTGAGGTCACCCATGATCCGCATGCCGCGCTCGTGCACGGCCCCCGAGAGCTTCGCGAGGGCCTCGTCCCCGCCGAGCAGCGGGTCGATGCGCTCGAAGGAGACGGCGTCGTAGCGGTGCACCGAGCGCGCCTCGAAGATCGGCGTGAGGTACAGGACGTCCGCGCCCAGGTCCTCGAGGTGGTCGAGGTGCTCGGCGATGCCCTCGAGGTCGCCACCGTAGACCGTCGAGGCGGCCTCTCGACCCGCGAGGGGTGGCTCGGCGTCCCAGTCCGCCTCGGGCACCGCCCACGCGGGCAGCTCGCGCCCCGCGGCCTGCGCAGAGCGCGCGAAGCGGTCGGGGAAGACCTGGTAGACCACGGCGTCCGCGAGCCACTCGGGCCCTGGTTCGTGGATCGTCAGCTTGAAGTCGGCGGCGTCGGGCACGTCGCGGTGGTGCGTCCCCGAGCCGTTCACCCAGCGGTAGCCGGCCGGGTGGTCGAGCAGGAAGCGGTACGGCGTCGTCGGGTTGTGCACCGGGACCTCGGCGAGGTACCAGCGCTCGCGCTCGTCCTCGCGCTCGAGGCGCGCGGGTGCCCAGAAGGGCTCGCCGTCGTGCACGAAGCGCACGTGGACCGCGTCCTCGCCGTAGCCCGCAGGGACTCGAAGGCGCACGGGCACCACGTCACCGAGGCTCGGCGTCCCCGCGGGGACGTAGAGCTCGGATCCGTCGTGGTGCGCCTCGAGCCGGACGTCCCTCACTTCACCGAGCCGGCCGTGAGGCCGCCCACGATGTACTTCTGCAGGAAGAGGAAGAGCGCGACGACGGGGATCGCGCTGACCACCGCGCCCGCGGCGAACAGGCCCCAGTTGGCATCCGTCTGGTTCGAGACCCACTGGTACATGCCGACGGCGAGCGTCCAGTTCTGCTCGGACTGCAGGATCAGCTTCGCGAGCAGGAAGTCCGAGAAGGACGAGATGAAGGACAGCAGCGCGACGACCGCGAGGATCGGCGCGACGAGTCGCAGGATGATCGTCCAGAAGATCTGCGCGTGGCTCGCTCCGTCGATCTTGGCCGCCTCGTCGATCTCCTGGGGGATCGTGTTGAAGAAGCCGTACATGAGGAAGGTGTTCACGCCGAGCGCGCCGCCCAGGTAGACCATGATGAGCGCGAGCCGCGAGTTGAGGCCGAGAGCTGGCACGACCTCGCCGAGCGTGAGCAGCAGCAGGAAGACCGCGACGAAGGCGAGCAGCTGCGGGAACATCTGGATCACGAGCAGCGAGGCGAGCGCGACGCGCCGGCCCTTGAAGCGGAAGCGCGAGAAGGCGTAGGCCGCCGCGGCCCCCATGATCACTGTCGCGACGGCGGTGATGCTGGCGATCACGAGGGTGTTGACGACCCACTGCCAGAAGCGCGTGCCGGACAGCGCCTCGTAGTTCGTGCTCGAGACCGTCGCGAAGAGCTGGTTGGAGCCCTGCAGGCGGCCACGGGTCGCGAGCGAGGCCGAGACCACGTAGACGATCGGGAAGGCAGCGTAGACGATCGCGAGCGCGCCGACGACGTAGCGCCAGCCGAGCTCGGAGAACCAGCGGCCCGCGGACATCCGGCGGGGGGACTGGACGGAGGTCGTGGCCATCAGTGGATCTCCTCGAGCGCCTTGGTCTTGCGGAAGCTGATCACCGAGATGGTCGCGACCACCAGGAAGATGACGATCGACAGGGCGCTCGCAAGGCCGTAGTTCTTGGCTGCTCCGCCGTCGAGCCCGGAGATCGAGTAGACCATCGTGATGAGGATGTCCGTCGCGCCGACGGGCACCGAGGCGTCGGGGAAGCGTGGGTTCCCCTCCGTGACCATCTCGATGATGTTGAAGTTGTTGAAGTTGAAGGCGAAGGACGAGATCAGCAGCGGCGCCACCGCGACGAGCAGCAGCGGGAGCGTGATCGAGCGCCACACGCGGAAGCGGCCCGCGCCGTCGATCCTCGCCGCCTCGAGGACGTCCTGCGGGATCGCCTGGAGGGCGCCGGTGCAGATGAGGAACATGTAGGGGAAGCCCACCCACAGCTGCACGACGAGCACCGCGATCTTCGAGAACCAGGGGTCGGAGAGCCAGTTGATCTGCGCCCCGCCCAGCAGCACGGTGTTGATGAAGCCGAAGTCCTTGTTGAGCATGCCTCGCCACAGCAGGAAGCTCATGAACGCCGGGAAGGCGTACGGGAGGATCAGCAGCGAGCGCATGAGCCGGCGGAACCACAGCCGCTCGTCGTTGAGGACGACGGCGAGGAAGAGGCCGAAGAAGAAGGTGATGACCACCGAGAGGATCGCGAACACGAAGGTCCACACGAGCACCTTGAAGAAGGGCGTCGCGTAGCGCGCGTCGGAGAAGGCGGCCGTGAAGTTCTCCAGCCCCACGTTCACGCGCCAGCCGACCGCAAGGCGCTCGCCGTCGGCGGACTCGAACTGGCCGCGATCGTTGGGGGTGTACTCGACGCCCGTCTCGAGGTTGATCATCGTGTCGCGGGACTCGTCGAAGACGAGGATCGAGCGGTACACGTAGCCCTGGCGAGCGTCCTGGGTGCGGATCGAGCCGGCCTCGGCGTCCTCGGAGACGGGGACGCGCAGGCTCGTGACCTCGTTCTGACGCTGGAGGATCTCCTGGCGCGAGAGCACCTCGAAGCCGGGGACCGAGCGGATGACGCCGTCCTCGACGACGGCGTTGACGTCCGGGTACAGCGGGACCTCGGCGGTGCCCACGCGGACGGTCGCGCCGTCGAGGATCGCGAAGCCGAGCTCCTCGCCGTCGGCCACGACCGCGAGCGGGTAGGCGGCCGAGCCCTCGACGCGCTTCTCGTTCTGGATGAGCAGGGCGTCGACGGCGTGCGCCTTGGTCGAGTTGTGGCCGTCGCCGTAGTTGGTGAAGGCGACGTAGGCCGTGTAGCCCATCGTGAAGATCTGGTACACGAGCAGGAAGACGAGCCCGGGCATGAGGTACTTCATGGGAAGCGCGCGCTTCGTGAAGTAGACCCAGTTGACCGCGACGAGCGCCACGACCATGCCCCAGAAGACGCCCATGGATCCTTGGGCGAAGGAGGTCATGGCGATGTAGACGCCGAGGGCGTCGATCAGCGCGACGAGCGCGAGCTTCACGAAGAAGCCGCGTCCGAAGTCGCGGGCGTGGGAGACACGTCGGGGCCGGGACTGGTCGGGGTTGACGACCGGCGCCTCGGTCGGGCTCATGGTTCGCTCCGAGTTCTTCGCCGCGACCGTGCGGCGTGGACTGATTCTGCTCCGGGTGCGAGCGTGGCGCGCGGCCGGGGAAAGGGGACCCCGGCCGCGCGCCCTGCGCTCAGGTCAGGAACCAGAGGCGTCGATCGCGCCCTGGATGTCCTCGACCATCTTGTTCCACGCCGCCTCGGGCTCGAGGCTGCCGGAGATGATGCCCGCCTCGGTGACGCCCCAGAAGGACCACACGGAGCCCATCTCGGGGATCGAGGGCATCGGGACCGCGTTGGCGCTGACGGCGCGGAAGCCCGCGACGATCGGGTCGGAGGAGACCTGCTCGGCCGCCGCGACGAGGGCCGGGGTGCGGCCGCCCGCCTCGTAGAGCGCGACCTGGGCGTCCACCGTGGCCATGTAGTTCACGAGGAAGTCGGTCGCGAGGAGCTGGTTCTCGCTCTGCGCGTTGAGGTAGAAGCCCTGCACGCCGGTGAAGGGCTGCGCCGGCTCGCCGCCGGCCGAGGGGATCGGGTCGATCGCGACGTCGACGCCCTCGAAGGAACCGAGCATCCACGGGCCACCGAGGATGTACGGGGACTCGCCGTTCGCGAAGGCCTCGACCGCGATGTCGTAGGTGATCGAGGTGCTCAGGACGCCGGCTGCACCCTCCTTGGCGAGGAACTCGGCGAACTTCACGCCGTTCTCTCCGCCGAGGCCGAGCTCGGAGGTGTAGGAGCCGTCCTCGTTCTGGACGAAGACCGGGGCACCGAAGGAGGTCTGCAGCGGGTACAGCGTGTAGCCGTCACCCGTCTCGCCGACCTGGACCAGGAAGGGGTACTTCGCGCCCGACTCTTCGCCCATGGCGATCATCTCCTCCCAGGTGGCGGGAGTCTCGTCGGCGAGCTCGGTGTTGCGGATGATCGCGATGTTCTCGATCGCGTAGGGCAGGCCGTAGACCTGGCCGTCGTAGGTGAAGGCGTCGAGCGCGACCTGCTCGAACTCGCCGGCCTTGTCGCCGAGCTCGATCGGGGCGACGACACCGTTCGCGGTGAGCTCGCCCAGCCAGTCGTGCGCGCCGACCGTCAGGTCCGGGCCCTCGCCCGTGGGGACCTGCGCGAGGAAGTCGGGGCGGATGTCGTCGAAGTTCTTCAGGACGAGCTCGACGGTCGCGCCGGTCTCGGCCTCGAAGCTCGAGGCGGCGGCCTGGACGGCAGCCTCTCGGGTCTCGTCGACCCAGACGACGAGGGAGCCGCCGTCGGCAGGAGCCTCGGTGGGCTCCTCGGAGGTGGCGGAGTCGGTGGTCTCGGGGGCCGAGGACGTCGGCTCCGAGGGAGTGGTCGAGCCGCAGGCCGCCAGCGTCAGTGCCAGCGCGGCTGCGCCCGCGAGAGAGATGCTGCGTCGCATCGTTCGTCTCCAGAGGGGTTCGGTGGAGGGCCGTGGCAACGGCTCATTCACACCGTCGCTGGCCTGGACGATGCAGACGCTAGACCAGCATGTGGACGGCTTGCAACTTCTTGCAGTAACTTTCAGGTTGCGATTTCAGATCCAGTAAGGTGTGACCGGTTCAGGCTCATACATCCCTCGACGAGGAGGTCATCGGTGGCCAGCTCGACGCCTCACCCGCGCACCCGACTGACCGATCTCGCCACCCAGGCGGGCGTCAGCACGGCGACCGTCTCGCGCGTGCTCAACGGTAAGCCGGGGGTCTCCTCCGCCGCGCGCCAAGCCGTCCTCGAGGCCCTCGACCTGCTCGGCTACGAGCGCCCCGAGCGCCTGCGCATGCGCTCCCAGGGCCTCGTCGGCCTCGTCGTGCCCGAGCTCACCAACCCCGTGTTCCCGCTCTTCGCGCAGGTCGTCGAGTCGATCCTCGCGGAGAACGGCTACACGCCCCTGCTGTGCGCCCAGGAAGCCGGCGGGACCACCGAGGACCAGTACGTCGAGGTCCTGCTCGACCACAAGGTCGACGGCATCATCTTCGTCTCGGGCCTGCACGCGGACACCACCGCCGACCTCGGCCGCTACCACGCGCTGCGCTCGCGCGGGGTCCCCCTCGTGCTCGTCAACGGCCACACCGACGAGATCGACGCGCCCTCGATCTCGTGCGACGACGTCGCGGCCCTCGACCTCGCCTTCCGTCACCTCGTGCAGCTCGGCCACCGCAAGATCGGCCTCGCGATCGGTCCCGACCGCTTCACGCCGACGCAGCGCAAGATCCGCGGCTTCCTCGACGCCTACGCGCGCCACCTCGACGTCACCGACGCCGAGGAGCACGTCGTCACGACCCTCTTCACGGTCGAGGGCGGTCAGGTGGCCGCGGCCGAGCTCATCGAGTCCGGTCACACCGCGATCGTGTGCGGCTCGGACCTCATGGCGCTCGGCGCCGTCCGCGCGGCTCGTCAGCGCGGGCTCAGCGTCCCCGGCGAGGTCTCCGTCGTCGGCTACGACGACTCCCCCCTCATCGCCTTCACCGACCCGCCGCTCACGACCCTGCGCCAGCCCGTACGCTCGATGAGCCAGTCGGCCGTCTCGGCCCTGCTGAGCCAGATCGCCGGGCAGCCCGCGCCGAAGGCGGAGATGCTGTTCCTTCCCGAGCTCGTCGTCCGCGGGTCGACGAGCGTCGCGCCTCAGCCCTGAGGCTCCTGACTGTCCCTCCCCCGCACGATCCCCTTCCCCCGAACGACCAGGTGATTTCTCCGTGACCTCCATCGACACCGCTGCCATGACCACGACCCTCGTGCACCGCGCGAGCGAGCACGACGCGTGGTGGCGCAACGCCGTGATCTACCAGGTGTACCCGCGCTCCTTCGCGGACGCCTCGGGCGACGGCATCGGCGACCTGCCCGGCATCACGTCCAAGCTCGACCACCTCGCGCGCCTCGGCGTGGACGCCGTGTGGCTCTCGCCCTTCTACCGCTCCCCCCAGGCCGACGCGGGCTACGACGTCGCCGACTACCGCCAGGTCGACCCGCTCTTCGGCTCTCTCGAGGACTTCGACGTGCTCATCGAGCGCGCCCACCACCTCGGCCTGCGCGTGATCGTCGACCTCGTGCCCAACCACACCTCCGACGAGCACGAGTGGTTCCAGGCCGCTCTCGCCTCGCCCAAGGGCTCCCCCGAGCGCGCGCGCTACATCTTCCGCGAGGGCAAGGGCCCCGAGGGTGCCGAGCCGCCGAACAACTGGCAGTCGATCTTCGGCGGCCCCGCGTGGACGCGCCTGCCCGACGGCCAGTGGTACCTGCACCTCTTCGACTCCAAGCAGCCCGACCTCGACTGGACCAACCCCGAGGTGCACGAGGAGTTCCGCTCCGTGCTGCGCTTCTGGCTCGACCGTGGCGTCGACGGCTTCCGCGTGGACGTCGCGCACGGCATGGTCAAGGCCGAGGGCCTGCCTGACTGGGACGGCCACGTCGCGATGGTCGAGGGCGTCGACGAGGAGGGCTCGACAGGCGCGGGCAACCAGGGCCCCATGTTCGACCAGGAGGGCGTGCACGAGATCTACCGCGAGTGGCGCGCCGTCCTCGACGAGTACGAGGGCGACCGCATCCTCGTGGCCGAGGCCTGGGTCGAGCCGCTCTCGCGCCTCGCGCGCTACGTGCGTCCCGACGAGATGCACCAGGCCTTCAACTTCTCCTACCTGACGACCAAGTGGGACGCCCAGGCGCTGCGCAAGGTCGTCACCGCCTCGCTCGTCGCGAACGACGAGGTCGGTGCCCCCTCGACCTGGGTGCTCTCGAACCACGACGTCGTGCGCCACCCCTCGCGCTACGGCCTGAGCGACCCGGGCTCGAAGCCCCAGGGCATCGGGATCGGCGACGAGCAGCCCGACGAGGAGCTCGGCCTGCGCCGCGCCCGCGCCGCGACGCTCATCACGCTCGGCCTGCCCGGCTCGGCGTACCTGTACCAGGGCGAGGAGCTCGGCCTGCCCGAGCACACCGAGCTCGACGACTCGCTGCGCCAGGACCCGGCGTGGTTCCGCACGGGCCACACCGAGCGGGGCCGTGACGGTTGCCGCGTGCCGATCCCGTGGGACGCCGAGGCTCCCGCCTTCGGTTTCTCCCCCACGGGTGCCGCATGGCTCCCGCAGCCTGCGAGCTGGGCCAAGTACGCCCTCTCCGCGCAGCGCGGGGACGCGACCTCGACCTACGGCATGTACCGCGCCGCGCTGCGCATCCGCCGCGACTTCAAGCTCGGCTCGGGCTCTCTCGCGTGGGTGGACGGCCTGCCCGAGGCCACGGCGGCCACCACGGTGGCCTTCGTGAACGGAGACGTGCTCGTGCTCGCGAACCTGGGCACCGAGGCGCTCCCGATCGGCCCGGAGTACGGCCTCGAGCTGCTCATCTCGAGCCAGCCCCTCGTGCACGGCGCCCCGCTGCCGCCCGACACCGCCGCGTGGTTCCGCCTCCCGCGCTGAGCGAACCACCGACGCGCCTCGCAGCTCCGGCTGCGGGGCGCGTCGTCGTTCCGGGGGACGCCCGGGGGCGCCAGGGGCAGGCCCGAGCGGGCAGAGGTCGGCCGGGAGTCCTCGACGCCTAGCCCTGCGCGAGCGCGCCCACGTGCAGCGCGACGAGTCCGCGCGCGGGGATCGTGAGCTCGGCGAAGCCCTCCTCGTCGACGAGGACGGGCTCGCCCACGCACGCACCGTCCTCGGCAGGAGAGCCCTGGGCCACGTCGCAGTAGGCGCCCGGCTCGAGCCCGGTCGCAAGGCGCTGCGGCGTCGGCTCCCTGTTGCCGTTCGCGACGAGCCAACCGCGCTGGCCGCGACCGATCGCGACGACGCGTCCGTCGACGGACGTGCTCGCGTCCTCCCCTGCGGGGCCGACGGCCGCGCGCCAGCCGACGACTCCTTCGATCGAGGGCCAGGCGTGCTGGCAGACCCAGTCGCCCTCGGCGAGCTCTGCCTCGGGGCCGACCCCCTCGGGGCACTCGGCGTCGAGCACGGCCCCCTCGGCGTCCTGGGGCGGGCCCGCCTCGCGATCGCGGAAGGCGAAGCCGGAGTAGACGACCGGTCGCCCGTAGTCGCTCGCGAGCATGAGCGCCGTCGCGAGCGCGTAGTCCTGCCCGTCCTTGTAGCTGAGCGTCTGGTCACCGCGCTCGGTGTCGTGGTTGTCGACGAAGATCCACGCCGCCGCGCTCGGCAGGTAGGTGCTCGAGCCCTCCTGGGAGCCCAGCTCGAGCGCGAGGCGCAGGGAGCCGCCCTTGACGATCCCCGCGAGGTCCCGGCCCCACGCGAACTCGAAGACGTCCCCGGCCTCGAGGTACTCCTCGGGCCGGACGGGCTCCTGCGCGCCACGGATGACCTCGGAGATGACCAGGAAGTCCTCGGGCAGCTCGGCCGTGATCGCCTCGACGTCGGCCGGGCTCATGTGCTTCGCGGCGTCGATGCGCACGCCGGTCACACCGAGGGAGACGAGGTCAGCGAGGTACTCGCGCAGGCGGGTGCGCACCGGCACGGTCTCGGTCGCGAGGTCCGCGAGGTTCACGAGCTCGCACTCGCGCACCTGCGCGGCCGAGGAGTAGCTCGCGATGTCGTCGTTCGTCGTGAGGCCGCAGTGGTGGAAGTGCCCCTCGGAGTCCGACCACAGGCCGGGGTAGTCGTAGTGGTCGTAGCGCGAGCCGGCCCAGCCCTCGCCGGGCTCGTCCTGGCCGGTCATGTGGTTCAGGACGGCGTCGGTCACGATCCCCACGCCAGCCTCCGCGCACGCGGAGACCATCGCGGCGAACTGCTCTCGCGACCCGAGCCGTGACTCGATGCGGTAGCTCACGGGCTGGTAGGCGGTCCACCAGGCCTCCCCGAGGATGTGCTCCTGCGGCGGGGAGGTGAGCACCCAGCCGTAACCCGTCTCGGCGAGCGAGGGGCACTCGGCGGCGATCGCGTCCCAGGTCCACTGGAAGAGCTGGACGCCCACGTCCTTCGAGGCGAGGGGCTCGGGGCGCTCGGGGCGCTCGGGACCGCTCGAGGCGGCAGGAGAGCAGGCGGTCAGGCCGACGACGGCGAGCGCCAGGCCGAGCAGCGCGCTCGCGACCCGGGCAGCGGGGAGGTCTCGCACGGCTCAGCCGCCCGAGGTGTCGAGCTCGGCCTCGCGCAGCGTCTCGCGGAAGGACTCGTCGACCTCGCGCGAGTCGAGCCAGCCGTAGGGCAGGTGCGGCTGCTTGGGGGAACCGGCACGGCCGCGCGGGCCCTCGGCGGGCTCGCCCGGGTAGGGCTGGTCGAGGTCGAGCTGGGCGATGAGGTCCTCGAGCTCCGCGAGCGTCGAGACGAGGCCGAAGGAGCGGCGCAGGTCCCCGCCCACCGCGTAGCCCTTGAAGTACCAGGCCATGTGCTTGCGCATCTCGCGCAGCGCGCGGTCCTCCTCGCCGAAGAACTCGACCATGAGGCGCGCGTGCCGAGCGATACCCTCGGCGACCTCGCGCAGTCCCGGGCGCTGGCGCTCGTCCGAGCCGGCGAAGGCTGCGGCAAGGTCCGCGAAGAGCCACGGGCGGCCCTGGCAGCCGCGGCCGACGACGACGCCGTCGCAGCCCGTCTGCTCGATCATGCGCAGGGCGTCCTCGGCGGACCAGATGTCTCCGTTGCCGAGCACGGGGATGTCCGTGACGGTCTCCTTGAGGCGAGCGATCGCCTCCCAGCGCGCCTCGCCCGAGTAGTACTGCGCCGCGGTGCGCGCGTGCAGGGCGACGGCGGCGACGCCCGCGTCTTGCGCCACGAGGCCGGCCTCGAGGTAGGTGAGGTGCTCGTCGTCGATGCCCATGCGCATCTTGATCGTCACGGGGATGTCGTAGGGCGCGGCGGCCTTCACCGCTCCCTGGACGATCTGCTTGAACAGGTCCCGCTTCCACGGGAGGGCCGAGCCCCCTCCCTTGCGGGTGACCTTGGGGACGGGGCAGCCGAAGTTGAGGTCGATGTGGTCGGCGCGATCCTCCGCCGCGATGATGCGCACGGCCTCGGCCACCGTGCCGGGCTCGACGCCGTAGACCTGGACCGAGCGCGGGAAGGCGCCTTCGTCGTGCGTGAGGATGCGCAGGGCCTCGGCGTTGCGCTCGACGAGGGCGCGGGAGGTGACCATCTCGGCCACGTAGAGGCCGGCACCGTACTCGCGGCAGAGCCTGCGGAACGGGGGGTTCGTCACGCCCGCCATGGGGGCCAGGACGACGGGGGTGTCCACCTCGAAGCGCCCGATGCGCAAGGGCTTCAGGGCGCTCGCCGTCGTCGTCTCGGTCGTTGCAGTCACCGCTCCAGTCTCCCACGCTCAACCTGCGAGGCACCTCGTGCGTTACCCCTATCGTGAGCGTCATGGCAGCAGGCCCGACTCGCGGGCAGAAGGGCGAGGAGCACCTCCTCGTGCAACCCCGGGGCGAAGGTCTCGGGAGGGACGCGGAGTTCACCGCCTTCGTCATGGAGCACCGCAAGACCTTGCTACGGGCCGCGTGGTTGCTCGTCGGGGACGCGCATCGCGCCGAGGAGCTCGCCCAGCAGGCCCTCGAGCGCACCTATGTCGCCTGGCCCCGGGCCAGGACGGGAGACCCTCTCGCCTATGCACGACGAATCCTGGTGAACCTGCGGACCGACACCTGGCGCCGCCGCCGTCGCGAGGTGCTCGTCGAGCCCTCCGAGATCGTCGAGCACGGGGGCGCGTACCGGGACGCCGACCGCGCCGG
>ENA-UOVV01000276-UOVV01000276.1-compost-metagenome-genome-assembly--contig:-NODE-276-length-70680-cov-35.778450_pt1 | contig 70680 bp, 64 predicted proteins | sample MGYA00238155_ERZ761577 | MGnify/ENA primary metagenome ERZ761577 (study PRJEB28898, sample SAMN06268775) | compost metagenome | isolation source: Emeryville, CA | place: USA:Emeryville, CA | collected... | reverse complement strand
CCCCCCCTGCCTCTGAGCGAGCGGCCCTCGGTCGGGAGCGGCGGCCGGCCGGAGCCGGCCGCCGTCTGGGGGCACGGAAGGAAGAACGGGAGGCGTCAGTTCGCCTGACGACGCAGGAAGGCCGGGATGTCGAGCAACTCCTCGTCGTCCCGGCTCGCCGCCCCCCGATCGTTGCGGTCGAAGCCGGCGAAGCTCGGCTGCGCCTGGGGCAACGGCCGCGACGGCATCGCCGGGGCCATCGGGGCCTCACCCGGCGCACGCTGCGCGGCACGCCCGTCGAACGCCGGCTCGGCCCGCGGCTCGTGGTGAGCGGGCCGCGCAGGTTCCGCCTTGCGGCCGAGACCGGCGATCCGCGACAGGAGGCCGCCACCCGCCCGCGACGGCTGGGCGGCCGCCGCGTCGGGCTGGTGATGGCTCTCCTCCGCCGGCCGCTGCTGAGCCTGGGGCCGCAGCGCCGCGGCGAAGCGGTTGGCCGGGCGCAGCGGCTCCGGCGAGATGAAGCCGCCGTCGGCCGAGCGCTCCGCCCGCGGCGGCTCACTGCGCCGCAACATCGCAGCCGCCGGTTCCACTCGGGTCTCTTCCACGCGGTCCGCCTGTGCAGCTTCGTCGGCGAACTCCTCGAACTCCTCGGTCGGCTCTTCCATCGCCACCGCCTCGGACGCCGTCGCGACTGCCGGCTGGGGCGCGGGCTGGGGCGCCACCGCCGCCGCCGCCCGCAGAGGGGCGGCCGCCTGGCCGCGCGCCGCCGGTGCGGCCGCAACCTCGGCCGGCTTGCCCCGGCCCCCGACCACCTGCAGCGGCACCGGACGGGGCGCACGCTGTGCCTCCAGGTCGATGCCGGTGGCGACGACCGAGATCCGCAGCCGGCCGTTCATGCTCTCGTCGAGGATGGTCCCGAAGATGATGTTGGCCTCGGGGTCGGCCTCCTGGCTGATCCGGTTGGCGGCTTCGTCGACCTCGAAGAGGGTCAGGTCCTCGCCGCCGGCGATGGAGATCAGCAGGCCGCGGGCGCCCTTCATCGAAACGTCGTCGAGCAGCGGGTTGGAGATGGCGGCCTCGGCGGCCTCCATGGCCCGGTTGTCGCCCGACGCCTCGCCCGTCCCCATCATGGCCTTGCCCATCTCGGTCATGACCGCCCGGATGTCGGCGAAGTCCAGGTTGATGACGCCCGGCTTGATCATCAGGTCGGTGACGCCCGAGACGCCCGAATGGAGGACGTCGTCCGCCATCTTGAAGGCGTCGGCGAAGGTGGTCTTGTCGTTGGCGATGCGGAAGAGGTTCTGGTTCGGGATGATGATCAGGGTGTCGACGTACTGCGACAACTCCTGGATGCCCGACTCCGCCAGCCGCAGACGGTGCATGCCCTCGAACTGGAAGGGCTTGGTCACCACGCCGACCGTCAGGATGCCGGCCTCGCGGGCGGCCCGCGCGATCACCGGTGCGGCCCCGGTCCCCGTGCCGCCGCCCATTCCGGCGGTGATGAAGACCATGTTGGCGCCCTCGAGGTGCTGCATCAGCTCGTCGAGGGACTCCTCCGCCGCCGCGCGCCCGATCTCCGGCCGGGAGCCGGCGCCCAGGCCGCTGGTGACGTCGCGGCCCAGCTGGATGCGCGTCTCGCACAGGGACTGCCGCAGGGCCTGCGAGTCCGTGTTGGCGATGACGAAGGAGACCCCCTCCAGGTTGGAGCGGATCATGTTGTTGATGGCGTTGCCGCCGGCGCCGCCGACGCCGACGACGGAGATCCGCGGTGTCAGGCGTTCATCGTAGACTGGTACGCTCAAGTTCAGGGGCATGACAGCCTCCTCTTCCCTACCCGTGTTGTTGCCGGCCTGGACCGGTCCCCGATCCGCCCTCCCGAGGCGGACACTCTCGACAGCCGGCCCTAGGGCCGGCCCAACCAGCGCCCGACCCGGTCGAACAGGCGCGGCGCGCGCTCCGGTTCGCTCACGGTGACGAGCGGTTCGCTCAGATCCTTCTCCAGGGCGTAGGCCAGCAGGCCCGCCGTGACGGCGGAGGCCGGGCCGCTCGTCGCCTCGGCGAGGCCGCGCAGATGGATCGGCCGGCCGACGCGCACCTGCTTGTCGAGCACGAGACTCGCCAGATCGGTCATGCCCGGCAGCTGAGAGGCGCCGCCGGTCAGCACGACGCGACGGCCGGCGACGCGGTCGATCCCGCTGGCCTCGAGACGCGAACGGACCAGTTCGAAGGTCTCCTCCAGCCGCGGCCGGATGACTCCGTTGAGCAGCGAGCGGGGCACCTGCTGAATGTGCCCCTGCTCCTCCTCGCCGACCTGCGGCACGTCGATGAGGTCTCGCTCGTCGACCAGGGTGACGGTGGCATGGCCGTAGAGGGTCTTGAGGCGCTCGGCATGGGCGAGGGATGTCGACAGGCCGCGCGCGATGTCGCTGGTGACGTGCTGGCCGCCCACCGGCACCACGTCGACGTGCGTCAGGTTGCCTTCGACGAAGACGGCGATGGAGGTGGTCCCCGCCCCCATGTCGATGACGGTGACGCCAAGTTCGGTCTCGTCGGCGACGAGCGCGGCCAGGCCGGCGGCGAAGGGCGAGACGACGAGGGCGCCGACATCGAAGCCGCTGCGCTGCACGCAGGTGACGAGGTTGCGCAAGGGGCCGCTGGCGGCGGTCACGATGTGCATGGTCACCGACATCCGGTCGGCGAAGAGGCCGCGGGGGTCACGGATGCCCCGGCCGCCGTCGATGCCATAGCCGGTCGGAATCGAATGGACGAGCTGGCGGCCCTTCTCCGGCGCGCCGAGCAGGCCCTCCAGGGAGTGGCCCTTCTGCAGCGTACGGCGCAGCTCGACCTCGCCGACCTCGCGCCCGCCGATCCACTCTTCGACCTCGATCAGGCGCGAGGCCGGATAGCCGCCGGACAGGTTCACCACGACCTGCTGCACGGTCTCGCCGGCCATCCGTTCGGCGGAGGCCACCGCCGCCTCGATCGCCCGCGCGGCCGTCTCCATCTCGATCACGCCGCCGGCCTTCACCCCGCGCGACAGCTGCTGGCCGATGCCGACCACCTCGAGATGGTGGGCCCCCAGGGTATCGTCGTGCCGAAGTCGCGCGATCATGCAGCAGACCTTGCTGCTGCCCACGTCGAGCGCCGCGTAGACGCCCTCCCGGTTGCGACGCGGCTGCTTGCTGCTGGTCACGCCAATCGCCCTCCATCCATGCGCTGCGGGCCGCTTCCCGTCGCCGTCATCCGCTCATCCCACCTCATGTGCTGCGTCCGTTCTTCGCCGCCCCGGGGATCGGTGCGAGCGGCTGGGTCGACCGGACGATCAGACGGTCCGGCAGGCGCAGGTCCACCATCATCACGTCACGGTCCAGCAGCCCCTGATCGTGAACGGCGCGCGCCAGACGCGCCCAGGCGTCCCCGACCCCCTGTTCCGGCAGACGGATCTCGGTGCCGTTGCGCAGCAGCAGGTTCCAGCGCCGCCGGCTCACCAGGATCGCCGCCTGTACGCGCGTCGCCAGGTCCGGCTCCAGTGCCAGCGCATCCAGCAGGGCGGCGGCCCGCTCCGGCGCGCCCTCCCCCACCACCAGCGGCAGGTCATGGAACGCCTGCGGGCGCGCGGTCGGAATGGGCACGCCCGCCCGGTCGATCACGGCGTAGCCGTCGGACCTCTGCCACAGCGCCATGGGGATGCGTTCGCGGATCTGAACGACGATGTGGTCGGGCAACCGGCGCTCGACTTCGGCATCGGCGACCCAGGGCAGGGCCAGCAGCGCCTCGCGCGCCGCGTAGGGATCGAAGGCCAGGATCGGCATGCCCGGCTCCGCCCCCACCGCCTCCTGCAGTGGCTTGAGCGGGGCCTTGTCCCGGCCGACCAGATAGACCTGCCTGACCGTGAGCCCGGCCGCGGCCGTGGCATCCAGCAGGGCGGAGCGGAGCCCGTCCTCCGCAGCGACCCAGGGACGCTGGCCATAGGCCCACCATCCGGCGGCGATCGTCCCCGCCACAGCCACCACCGCTGCCGCGAGCCCCACCGTCCGCCCGACCCGACGCTGGCGCACGACCTCGCTGCGCCGACGTGCCGGCGCTGCCGTCTTGCCGCTGGCCCGCCTCAGTCGCATCGCGCCCGCTCCACCATCCACTGGACCAGCTCGGGGAAGGCGATACCGACGTAGCCGGCCTGCTCCGGCACCAGGCTGAGCGGCGTCATGCCCGGCTGGGTGTTGACCTCCAGCAGGAAGAGACCGTCTTCGGCGCGGTCGTCGTAGCGGAAGTCCGCCCGGCTGACGCCGCGGCAGCCCAGCGCCCGGTGCGCCGCCAGCGCCGTCTCCAGCGCCTCCTCGTAGATCGCCGGCGGCACCGGCGCGGGGACGAGGTGCTCCGTCTTGCCCGCCGTGTACTTCGCCTCGTAGTCGTAGAATCCGACCTTCGTCCGCAGCTCCGTGACCGCGAGTGCACGGTCTTCCATCACCGCCACGGTCAGCTCCCGGCCGGCGACGAACCGCTCGACCAGAACGTCCCGGCCGAAGGGCCAGACCGCGGGATCGATCGGCGGGTTGTTGCTGCCCGGCTGGACGATGACCACACCGACCGACGACCCCTCGTGCGTCGGTTTCACCACGTAGGGGCGCGGCAGCGGGTCGCCGGCCAGCAGGGCTTCCGGGGCGAGCACCAGCCCTTCGGGACAGCGCAGGCCGGCGGCGGCGAACAGCCGCTTCGCCACCGGCTTGTCCATGGCCAGCGCGGAGGCGAGCAGCCCGGAATGGGTGTAGGGCAGCTCCAGAAGGTTGAGCAGTCCCTGGATGCAGCCGTCCTCGCCGAACCGCCCGTGCAGGGCGTTGAAGACCAGGTCCGGGCGGGGGTCACAGAGATCGCGCGACAGTGCGGCGACGTCGTGGCCGACGTCGATCAGCCGGATGCGGTGGCCGAGGCTGGCCAGTGCATCCGCGCAGGCCCGGCCGCTGACCAGGGAGACCTCCCGCTCGGCGGAGGGGCCGCCGTAGAGGACGGCGATGTCGCGCGGCTCAATCATGGCCGTCCTCCGATGCCGGGCGGCCGATGCGCCTGATCTCCCACTCCAGATCGACGCCCGTCGCCTCCCGCACCCGCCGACGCACCTCCTCGCCGAGCGCTTCCAACTCCGCGGCGGTCGCACCGCCGGTGTTGATGAGGAAGTTGCAGTGGAGCGGCGAGACCTGCGCCCGCCCCAGGGTGAGTCCGCGGCAGCCGGCCCGGTCGATCAGTTCCCACGCCTTGGCCCCCGGTGGGTTCTTAAAGGTGCTGCCGCCGGTGCGGGCACGGACGGGCTGGGTCTCGCTGCGCGAGGCCTTCACCTCAGCCACCCGCGCGGCGATCTTCTCCGGATCGCCCGCTTCGCCCTGCAGGTGGGCGGCGGTGAAGATCACACCCTCCTCCAGGGCGCAGTGCCGGTAGGTCAGCCCGAGCGCCGCCGCCGGCAGCCGTCTGACCTCGCCGGCCGGCGTGACCACCTCCGCCTCGACCAGCACGTCGCGGGTCTCGCGGCCATAGGCGCCGGCGTTCATCCGCAGGGCGCCGCCGATCGTACCCGGAACCCCGGACAAGAACTCCAGGCCGGCGATGCCGGCGCGCAGAGCCGTCTCCGAGACCGCGGAATCGAGAGCGCCGGCGCCGCAGCGCAAGCTCGTCCCCTCGACGGAGACCGTCGCGAAGCTCCGCACCAGCCGGACGACGACACCCGCGACACCGCCGTCGCGCACCAGCAGGTTCGAGCCGACGCCGATCACCGTCACGGGCACGTCTGCGGGCTTCTCTGCGAGGAAGCGGGCCAGGTCCTCGGCATCGGCGGGGCGGAAGACGACCTCGGCGCGCCCACCCGCCCGGAACCAGGTGACGGCGGCGAGATCGACGTCGACCGCGTAGCGCCCGCGCACGGGCGGCAGCCGCGTGATCAGGCTTCCGTCGGCGGGCGGTGAGGCGGACAGCGCCATCATGACCGCGCTCCGCCGGACTGTGCGGCATAGATCTCGGCTAGCCGCTCGGGCAGCACCTGGGCCCACTGGGTGATGCTTCCGGCGCCGAGACAGACGACGAAGTCGCCGGGGCGGGCCGTGCGTGCGACGACGGCCGGCAGATCACCGGCGCCGTCCACCACCGCGACCGAGCGGTGACCACGCGCCTGCAGCCCTGCGGCGAGGCTGTCGCGGTCCGCCCCTTCGATCGGCGCCTCGCCGGCGGGATAGACGGGGGCGACGACGACCTGATCGGCGTCGTTGAAGCAGGTGCAGAATTCCTCGAAGAGGTTCGACAGTCGCGTGTAGCGGTGCGGCTGTACGACGGCGATGACACGGCCGCTCGCCGCCTGCCGCGCGGCGCGCAGCACGGCGGCGATCTCCACGGGGTGGTGGCCGTAGTCGTCGATGACCGTGACGCCGTTGGCCTCGCCGGTCTTGGTGAAGCGCCGCTTGACCCCGCGGAAGCCGCCGAGCGCCGCACGCAGCCGATCGTCGTCGATGCCGAGCTCCCGGGCGACGGCGACCGCCACCAGGGCGTTCTGCACGTTGTGCTGTCCCATCATCGGCAGAGCGAGATCGGTGATCCGCCGCTGCGAGCCCAGACGCCGGTCGGTGATTGTCACGTCGAAGTGCGACCCATCGCGCTCCAGCCGCAGGTTCCCGGCGCGGACGTCCGCCTGGGGGCTGAAGCCATAGGTGACGATACGCCTGTCTTCGATTCGTCCGAGCATCGATTGGACCTGCGGGTGGTCGATGCAGCAGACGGCCAAGCCGTAGAAGGGAATATTGCCGACGAAGACTTCGAATGCTTCGTAGAGACGCTCCGGCGAGCCGTAGTGGTCGAGGTGCTCGGGGTCGATGTTGGTGACCACGGCGATGGTGGCGGGCAGGCGCGTGAAGCTGCCGTCGCTCTCGTCGGCCTCCACCACGATCCAGTCGCCGGTGCCGAGCCGGGCATTGGTGCCGTAGGCGTTGATGATGCCGCCGTTGACGACGGTGGGATCGAGGCCGGCGCTGTCGAGCAGCGTGGCGACCAGCGAAGTGGTTGTGGTCTTGCCGTGGGTGCCGCCGACGGCGATCGCCCATTTGAGCCGCATCAGCTCACCCAGCATCTCTGCCCGCCGCACGACCGGCAGGAAGCGCGCCCGCGCTGCGACGACCTCCGGATTGTCCGGCTTCACCGCCGAGGAGACGATGACCACCTGGGCCTTGCCGAAGTTCTCAGCCGCATGGCCGATGGCGACGGGGATGCCGAAGCCCCGCAGGCGCACGACGTTGGCGTTCTCCGACAGGTCGCTGCCCTGCACCTCGTAACCCAGATTGTGCAGGATCTCGGCGATCCCGCTCATCCCGATGCCGCCGATGCCGACGAAGTGCAGGGGCCCGATGCCCTGGGGTAGCGTCTTCATGAAACTGGTGTCCTTTGCGTTCCGGTCACCAGGTCGGCCAGACGCTCGGCCGATTCGTCGAGGGCGAACGCGCGGGCTGCGGCAGCGGCGCGCGCGAGGGCCGCCGGGTCGCGCAGCAGCTGCTCCAGACGCGCGGCCAGCCCTTCCGGCGTCAGCCCCGCCTGCGGCAGCACCCAGCCGCCGCCCGCCGCCGCGAAGGCTTCCGCGTTGCCGCGCTGATGGTCGTCGGCGGAATGGGGATAGGGGATCAGCAGGGCCGGCCGGCCGGCCGCGGCCAGCTCGGCGAGGGTGGAGGCACCCGATCGGCAGATCAGCAGCTGCGCCGCCGCCAGGCGCCGGTCCATGTCGTCGAAGAAGGGCTGCAGATCGGCGGTCACGCCGCAGCGGCGGTAGACGTCGGCGACGCCCTGAAGGTCGCCGCGCACCTGCTGGGCGATCGAGAGACGCGCCCGAAGATCGGCACCGAGCCGTTCGACGGCCGCCGGAATCAGGCTGTCGAAGGCGGTGGCGCCCTGGCTGCCGCCCGTCACCAGGAGGTGCACCCGCCCCTCCGCCTCCGGGTCTGGGTAGGGTTCGCGGCCGACCGCGACGATCGGCGCCCGCACCGGGCTGCCGACACGGACGATCTCGGCACGGCAGCCCGCCGGCAGGCCGGCGAGCGGCACGAAGGAGGTGCCGATCGCCGCGGCCGACCGGGCGAGGATCCGGTTGGCGAGACCGGCGACCTGGTTCTGTTCGTGCAGGACGAGGCGGCGCCGCTGATGCGCCGCCGCGAGGCCCGGCGCGAGAGAGGGATAGCCACCGAAGCCGACGACCACCTGGGGGGACAGACGCCGCAACAGCCGGCGCGCCTCCAGATAGCCGCGCAGGAAGCGGGTCAGCCCGCGCAGGCGGGCGGCGAGGCCGCCGGTCGAGAAGGTGCCGGCGGTCAGCGCATGCGCGTCCACCCCCGGGACGTCGCGGCCGATGCGCAGGCCCCGCTCGTCGGTCAGCAGGGCGACCCGCCACCCCCGGGCGAGGAGCGCTTCCGCCAGCGCGCGCGCGGGGAAGAGATGGCCGCCGGTGCCGCCTGCCGCCAGGGCCGCCAGGGGCGCTGCGAGGGGAGCCGCGGTCATCGGCGCAGGCCCTCCTCACGCCGGGTCAGGGCCAGCACCGCGCCCAGAGCCACGGCCAGGGCGAGCAGCGAGGAGCCGCCGAAGGAGATGAAGGGCAGCGTCATGCCCTTGGTCGGCATGAGGTGCAGGCTGGAGGCCATGTTGACCAGCGCCTGGACGCCGAACTGGGTGAGCAGGCCGCCGGCGGCGAGCAGCGCGAAGAGGCTGGGCTGCTGCAGCAGCCGACCGAACCCGCGCAGCACGATGAAGGCGAAGAGCAGCACCAGAAGGATGCAGAAGATCAGGCCGAGTTCCTCGCCCGCCACGGCGAAGATGAAGTCGGCATGGGCGTCCGGCAGGTAGCGCTTGACCGTCCCCTCACCGGGGCCGCGCCCCCACCAGCCGCCGTTGAGGAAGGCCTCCAGCGCCTTGGTGATCTGGTAACGATCGCCCGCCTGCGGGTCGAGGAAGGCGTCGATGCGCTGCGTCACGTGCGGAAACAGGAAGTAGGCGCTGGCGAAACCGGCGACGATGCCGCCCGCCGCGATCGCGACCAGGGCGATCGGCAGGCCGGCAAGGAACAGCTGCACGCCGAAGATGGCGGTGACGACGAAGGTCTGTCCCACGTCCGGCTGGGCGAGCAGAAGCCCGACGACCGCCATCCAGAGTCCGATGGCGAGGATGGTGCCGAAGGGGCCGCCGACTTCCTTGTCGCGCGCCAGGAGCCAGGCGGTGGTCACAGCGAAGCAGGGCTTGATGAACTCGGAGGCCTGCAGCGAGAAGCCGGCGACCTGGATCCAGCGCCGCGCGCCCTTGATCTCGACGCCGATCACCAGCGTCGCCGCCAGCATCAACAGACAGCCCAGGGTGCCGACGATCGCCAGCGTCCGGAGGGTCGCGGTCTCCAGCAGCGAGACGGCGAGCATCAGCGCCACGGCGACCGGCAGCAGCACCAGCTGCTTGCGCGCCAGGGCGAAGACGTCGGCCGAGCCGCTGTCACTGATGCGGTTCGCCACGGCCGGCGAGGCCGTCACCACCAGCAGGGCCCCCACGGCCATCAGGGCGAGGAGGCAGAAGAGCGTCCAGCGGTCGATGGTCGCCCACCAGCGGCCGACGCGGCTGTTCTCCAGCAGGCGCAGGGAGGGGCTCATGCGGCTTCCCTTTCGGCGATCGCCCGGGCCAGGGCGCGGAAAGCGTCGCCGCGTGCCTCGAAGTTCGCGAACTGGTCGAAGGAGGCGCAGGCCGGCGACAGCAGCACCACCGCGCCGCCGCGCCCCGCCTGCCGGGCGGACGCGAAGGCCGCCTCGGTCGCCCGCTCAAGAGTGCCGCACCGCTGGAAGGCGACGTTGCCCTGGAGCTTCCGGGCGAACGCTTCGGTCGCCTCGCCGATCAGGAAGGCCTCGGCGATCCTGGGGAAGAAGGGTTCCAGCCCGTCCAGGCCCGTCTCCTTCGGCCGGCCGCCGACGATCCAGTAGATCGGCTCGTAGCAGGCGAGGGCCTTCGCCGTGGCGTCCGCGTTGGTCGCCTTGGAGTCGTTGACGAAGACGATGCCGCCCGCCTCGGCCGCCCGTTCCTGGCGGTGCGGCAGGCCGGGGAAGGACCGGATGCAGGCGGTCACCACGGTCGGGTCCACACCGACGGCGACGCAGGTGGCGTAGGCGGCCGCAGCGTTCTGCCAGTTGTGCCGCCCGGGCAGCCGCTCGACCTCGCGGAGGTCGATCATCGCTACGGCACCGCCCTGGCTGTCGTCGATCAGCACGCCGTCCCGGACGTAGACCCCACCCGGCGCCGGCCGCTCCGCCGAGACCGGCAGAACCCGCTGGTCGCCCTTCGCCTGCAGCTCGGCGCAGATGCCCGCGCTGACGGCATCGTCGATGCCGACGACGGCCGTGCGGGGCTTCACCTGCCGGCGGAAGATCTGGCGCTTGGCGGCGACGTAGCCGTCCATGCCGCCGTGCCGGTCCAGATGGTCGGGCGAGATGTTGAGCAGCACCGCGACGTCGAAGGTGATCGAGCGGGTCAGCTCGAGCTGGTAGCTCGACATCTCCAGGACGTAGAAGCCCTCGCTGCCGACGGGGTCGAAGGCGAGGACCGGCGGACCGAGGTTGCCGCCGACCTCGACCTGCCGGCGGGCGAGTTGCATGACGTGGCCGATCAGCGCGGTGGTGGTCGACTTGCCATTGGTGCCGGTGATGCCGACGAAGCGGGCATCGGGGTCCGCCCGGCCAAGCAACTCGATGTCGCCGATGATCTCGACGCCCGCGCGGCGCGCGAGTTCGCACACCGGATGGGGCTTCGGGTGGGTGTGCGGGATGCCGGGGCTCAGCACCAGGGAGACCGGCTCGTGCCAGTTGGCGGCGGCAAGGTCGACGAGCGGGACGCCCGCTGCAGCCGCCTTCGCCCGTGCATCCTCCCCGTCGTCCCAGGCCCAGAGTTCCGCCCCGCTCGCCTGCAGGGCGCGCGCCGCGGCCAGCCCCGACCGGCCGAGGCCGAGGAGTGCGACGACGTAGCCGTGCATGAAGGGCAGAGGGATCACGGGCGCGGCCTCATCGCAGCTTGAGGGAGGAGAGGCCGATCAGCGCCAGGACGAAGGCGATGATCCAGAAGCGGATGACGATGGTGGGCTCCTTCCAGCCCTTCTTCTCGAAGTGATGGTGGAGCGGCGCCATGCGGAACACCCGCCGCCCGGTGAGCTGGAACGACAGCACCTGGACGACGACGGAGATGGTCTCCAGCACGAACAGGCCGCCGATGATGGCGAGGACGAGCTCGTGCTTGGTGACGACTGCGATGGAGCCGAGGGCGCCGCCGCAGGCCAGCGACCCCGTGTCGCCCATGAAGACCATGGCCGGCGGCGCGTTGAACCAGAGAAACCCCAGGCCGGCGCCGATCAGGGCACCGCAGAGCACCGACAGCTCTCCGGTGCCCGGCACGTGGTGGAGCTGCAGGTAGTCGGCGAAGATCACGTTGCCGACGAGATAGGCGATGAGGGCGAAGCAGGCGGCGGTGATCATCACCGGCACGATCGCCAGGCCATCGAGCCCGTCGGTCAGGTTCACCGCGTTGGAGGCACCGGCCATGACGAAGGCGCCGAACAGGATGAAACCCCAGCCCAGCGGGATCAGCAGGTCCTTGAAGAAGGGTATGGCGACGGTGAACTCCAGGTCGCTCGGCTCGACCCAGACCACGGCCGCCGTGGCGGTCAGGGCGACGAAGAACTGTCCGGCGAGCTTCAGGTAGGCCGGCAGCCCCTTGTGGTTCCGCTTGGTGAGCTTGAGGTAGTCGTCGCCGAAGCCCACGAGGCCGAAGCCGAAGGTGACGTAGAGGACGATCCAGACGTAGGCGTTGGCGAGGTCGGCCCAGAGCAGGGTGGAGATGCCCATCGCCAGCAGGATCAGGGTGCCGCCCATGGTCGGCGTCCCCTTCTTCGTCAGCAGGTGCTCCTCCGGCCCGTCGAGCCGGATCGGCTGGCCCTCCTTCTGCTTCGAGCGCAGCCAGGCGATCACGCGGGGCCCCAGCAACAGGGCGATGAAGAGCGCCGTCATGACCGCGCCGCCGCTGCGGAAGGTCAGGTAGCGAAAAAGGTTGAAGACCGGGTGCAGGTCCGCGAGCGGCGCCAGCAGATTATAGAGCATGGCCGGCCTCCCCCCGAGCCTGTCCGCGGTCGAGCGACCGCAGGGCGTCCACCACGAGGCGCATGCGGCTGCCGAACGACCCCTTCACCAACACGACGTCGCCTGCCCGCACCTCTTCCGACACCAGCGGCGCGAGCACGGTCGAATCGGCGGCGTGCACCACCTCGACCCGCCCCTGCAGCGCGGTGGCGAGGGATGCCATCTGCGGGCCGCACAGGAAGGCCGCATCGGCCCCTGCCTCGACCACGTGCGGTGCCAGATCGGCATGCAGCGCCGGCCCCTGCTCCCCCAGTTCCAGCATGTCACCGAGGACGGCGATCCGGCGGCCCGTCAGCCCCGGCCGCACCTGCCCGAGAACGCTGAGCGCAGCCTGCATCGAGTAGGGATTGGCGTTGTAGCTCTCGTCGATCAGGGTCAGCTGCCCGTCCGTCACGGCGATCCGCTCGCGCGCCCCCCGCCCCTTCAGTGCACGCACCTGCGCCAGCGCCGCCGAGGCGGCGGCGAGATCGGCGTCCAGCGCGGCGACCGTCGCCAGCACTGCCAGAGCGTTGTGGGCCCAGTGCGCCCCCGGCGCGCCGATGCGCACCGCCAGGACCCGACCGAGCACGTCGACCCGCAGGTCGCTGCCTTCCGGGTCGGAACGCTGGTCGAGCAGCCGGACATCGGCCCGGCGGTGGCGGCCGTAGCTGACGACGGTGGGCGCGCCCGCGGCCCGGGCGTTGGACAGCAGCCGGTCGAAGTAGTCGTCGTCGCGTGGCAGCACGGCCACGCCGTCCGGTTCGAGCCCGAGGAAGATCTCCGACTTGGCGTCGGCGATCGCCTCCCGGCTGCCGAGGTTCTCCAGGTGCGCGACGCCGATGTTGGTGATCACCACCGCATGGGGGCGGACCAGCTGCACCAGGGGCCGGATCTCGCCGGCATGGTTCATGCCGATCTCGAACACGCCCCAGCGGGCATCGCGCGGCAGCAGGGACAGCGACAGCGGCACGCCCCAGTGGTTGTTGTGGCTGGCACCGCTGGCGAAGGCCGGCCCGGGCTCGGCAAGGGCGAGCCGCAGGGCCTCCTTGGTCGAGGTCTTGCCCGACGAGCCGGTCACCGCGACGACGCGCGCGGCCGAACGCTGACGGCCGGCCGCACCCAGCCCGGTCAGAGCGGCCAGGGTGTCCTCGACCACGACCAGCCTGGCCGAGTGGGGCAGGTCCTCCGGCCGCCGGCTGACCAGGGCGGCCGCCGCACCCTTCTCGAAGGCGGCGGGCACGAAGTCGTGGCCGTCGAAGTTCGGGCCGCTCAGGGCGACGAAGAGGTCACCCGGCGTCAGCGTCCGGCTGTCGATCGAGACGCCCTCGGCGACCCAGTCGCCCAGGCCCTCGCCTCGCACCGCCCGCAGAACCGCATGGCCGCTCCAGAGAGGCGTCTGAATCATGCGGCCCCTCCATCCGCCTGCAGGGCTTCGCGGGCGACGACCCGGTCGTCGAACGGCAGGACGCGCGCGCCGACGATCTGCCCCTGTTCGTGCCCCTTGCCGGCGATGACCAGCAGGTCGCCCGCCCCCAGCAGACCGATCGCCGCGACGATCGCCTCCCGGCGGTCGCCGATCTCGCGCGCCCCCGGGGCGCCGGCCATGACCGCGGCGCGGATCGCTGCCGGATCTTCGCTGCGCGGGTTGTCGTCGGTGACGATGACGAGGTCGGCGCCCGCGGTCGCCGCCTGACCCATCAGGGGCCGTTTGCCCGGGTCGCGGTCGCCGCCCGCACCGAAGGCGACCACCAGCCGGCCGGTCGCATGGGGCCGAAGCGCCGCGAGGACGGTGGCCAGAGCGTCCGGCGTGTGGGCGTAGTCGACGTAGACCTCCCCGCCGCGGCGGGAACGGCCCACCCTCTCGACCCGGCCGGGCACGCCGCTCAGCCTCGGAAGCACGTCGAGCACGGCGGCCGGCGTGACGTCACGATCGGCGAGCACGAGGCCGATAGCCGCCAGCAGGTTCGCCGCCTGGAAGGTGCCGGCGACCGGCAGGCGGACGCTCGCCTCCAGGCCCAGCAGCGACAGCGCCAGCGACAGGCCCGCCGGCTCGGCGCGCAGACCCTGCAACCGCAGTTCTCCGCCGGCGCGCCCGTAGCCGAGCAGCCGCTGGCCCCGGCCTCGGGCCATCTCAGCCAGAGGCGCGTATTCCGGCACGTCCGCATTCAGCACGGCCGTGCCGCCCGCAGGCAGCAGCTCGGCGAACAGCCGTGCCTTGGCCGAGAAGTAGGCCTCCATGCTGCCGTGGTAGTCGAGGTGATCGCGGCTCAGATTGGTGAAGGCCGCCGCCGACAGCGTCAGGCCGTCGAGGCGGTACTGGTCCAGCCCGTGGCTGGAGGCTTCCAGCGCCACGGCCTCGACGCCGTCAGCGGCAAGACCGGCGAGACAACGGGCCAGCTCCACCGGGTCCGGCGTCGTCAGGCTGGCAGGCGCGTCCGCCCGCGGCGGCTGCAGGCCGAGCGTACCCAGGCTCGCCGCGGGGGTGCCCAGGCCGGCCCAGATCTGCCGGGCGAAGGTGACCGTCGAGGTCTTGCCGTTGGTGCCGGTCACCGCCGTCACGATGCGCGGATGCGGCTGGTACAGACGGGCGGCGAGCTGCGCCAGAAGGCGGCGCGGCTCCTCGCTCTCGATCAACGCCACCGGCCGGTCGTGCTCGGGCAGGCGCGTGCCCGGGAGTGCCAGCACGCCGATGGCGCCGCGGCCGATGGCCTCGCCGATGAAGCTGCGGCCGTCGAGCCGGTGTCCGGGCAGGGCCGCGAAGAGAAAGCCCTCGGCCACGCGCCGGCTGTCGGCGGTCAGTCCGAGGAGTTCTCTGTCGGCCAGGTCCGGAGGGATCGCCGCGCGCCTGTCGGGGAGCAGCTCAGCGAACCGCAAGATCCGTCCCTCGCATGCTCACGGGGATCAGGTTCTGATCCTTTCGGTTCGCCGGCTCGGGGGCCCGCGGCGGCAGGCCGATGATCGGCGCCAGCCGCTCGACCACCCGCCGGACCATCGGCGCGGCGACCCAGCCGGCCGTGGCGTAGCCGTAGGTCTTGGCCGTCGGTTTCGGCTCGTCGACCATCACGAAGATCACGTAGCGCGGGTCGTCCATCGGGAAGGCACCGGCGAAGCTGGCGATGCGCTTGTTGCGCATGTAGCCGCCGTGCGGGCTCAACTTGTCGGCGGTGCCGGTCTTGCCGCCCACGAGGTAGCCGGGGGCGTCGGCCGATCGGCCGGTGCCGGATTCCACGACGAGGCGCATGAGCCAGCGCAGCTTGTCGGAGGTGTCCTTCGAGATCACCCGCTGGCCCAGCGGGTCCTCCCCGGGGCCGCGCGCCAGCAGCGTGGCCGGCAGCATCTCGCCGCCGTTGACCACCGCCGAGACGGCGCGCGCCACCTGCAGCGGCGTCACCGCAATGCCGTGGCCGTAGGCCGCCGTCATGGAGTTGATGTCGCGCCAGGGCGACGGCACCAGCGGCTGGGCCACCTCCGGCAGCTCGAAGGCGGGCTGCCGCAGCAGGCCGAACCGGCCGAAGTAGTCCTGGATGGTCGGCGTGCCTGCCGTCATCGCCATCTGCACCGTGCCGATGTTGCTCGACACGCGGAAGATGTCGGGGATGGCGTGCCAGCCGTGCTCCATGTGGAAGTCGCTGATGGTGAAACGGCCGACCCGGATGGGGTTGGAAAGGTTGAAGCCGTCACGCAGGCTGACGGCGCCGCTGTCGAGAGACAGGGCGGTGGAGAAGATCTTGAAGACCGACCCCATCTCGTAGACGCCGAGGGTGGCGCGGTTGAAGCGCGCCTCCTCGCTCGACAGGGCCGGGGCCAGAGGGTCGTATGTCGGCAGCGACACCAGCGACAGGACCTCGCCGCTGCGCACGTCCATGATGACCCCGGCGCCGCCGATCGCCGAGAACTCCGTGATGGTCGAGCCCAGTTCCTCCGCCAGCACGGTCTGCAGGCGGAGGTCGATCGACAGCCGCAACGGCTTGCTGCGGCCGCGCAGCACCTCGTCGAAGGACCGCTCCATGCCCTCCAGGCCGCGGCCGTCGATGTCGGTGAAGCCGACGACCTGGGAGGTCAGCGCCCCCTGCGGGTAGGCGCGGCACTCGTCCTGCTTGATATAGACGCCGGGCAGGCCCAGCGCGTTGATCGCCGCCGTGCGCCGGGGGGAGATGCAACGGTCGACCCAGATGAAGCTGCCGTCGCGCGCGAGGTGGCTGCGCAGGCGCTCCAGGTCCAGGTTCGGGGCGACCGAGGCGATGGCCTGCGCGGCCATCTCCGGGTCGCGGATCTCATGGGGGTTGGCGTAGATCGACGCGCCCGGCAGCGAGACCGCGAGAAGTTCGCCGTTGCGGTCGACGATCGGCGCCCGGCTGGGCGTCCAGTCGGTGTCGGCCGCCTGGGCCGCGGCGACCAGATCCTGCCCCTCGTCACCCTGCACCAGCCCCAGCGTCACCAGCCGGGCGGCCACGACGACGAAGGCCATGGCGAAGACCAGGCCGGCGATCACCAGCCGGGTGCGACCCGTTTCGAGGGCGTCGGTCCGACTGTCGTCGCTTTCGATGACCCAGGCGCGCCCCCCGCCGACATCCTGACCGCAGGGGACGAGAGGACGGACCTGCGGACGAACCGCTTTGCGTCGGAACATCACTGACCGATCCCTTGCTGAGCGATGAGAGCGGCGATCGGATCGGCGCCCGCCGGCCGACCGATACCTGTGTCCGCGTCGGCGGTCTGGACCACCGCGACCACGGCCGCGTCGTCGCCGGGCCGGCGGCGCGGCATCGGCTGGGTGGCGGCCGCCACCTCCGGCAGCACCCCGAAGTCCTCGGGCCGAGGCGCCAGCCGGGTGACCGCGGCCATGGCCTGCGGCGGCAGCGGCGCCATGCCGAGATGCCGGCGCGCCAGATCGGCGATCCGCTGGGGTCGCGAGAGGAAACTCCACTCCGCCTGCAGGACGACGATCGCCTCCTTGTCGTTCTCGATCCCGCGGTTGAGGTCGCCCAGGTCGGCCTCCAGCGAGATGACCTCCTGCTTCACCTGGAACATCACGCCGGCGATCACCGCGGCGGTGACGAAGAGGACGAGGAAGACGATCCGGTTCACGACAGCCCTCCCTCCGCCGGCGGCGCCCCGGGCAGCCGGATGGCGGCGCGCAGCCGCGCGGAACGGGCGCGCGGATTGCGGCGTGCCTCTTCCTCGGACGGCTGCCGTGCATTGCGGAAGAGCGGCTCGAAGGTCGCGGGGCCGGCTTCCAGCGCCGGCTGGTGGCGCGACGGCCGCGCTGCCTGGGCCGAACGCTCGCGCAGGAAGCGTTTGACCACCCGGTCTTCCAGCGAATGGAAGGACACCACCGCCAGCCGCCCGCCGGCCGCCAGGCACCGCTCGGCACCCGAGAGGCCGCGTTCCAGCTCGCCCAACTCGTCGTTCACGGCGATGCGCAGGGCCTGGAAGGTCCGCGTCGCCGGGTCGATGCCCGACACGTCCGGGCGGACCACCGAGCGGACCAAGTCGGCGAGGTCGCCGGTGCGGCTGAAAGGCTGTTCCCGGCGGCGCGCCACCACGGCCCGGGCGATGGCGCGCGAGCGCCGCTCTTCGCCGTAGCGCCAGAGGATGTCGGCGATCTCGGCCTCGTCCCAGCCGTTCACAATATCGGCGGCCGAGAGCCCCTCCCGGCCCATGCGCATGTCCAGCGGCCCGTCGAAGCGGAAGGAGAAGCCGCGCGCGGCATCGTCGAGTTGAGGCGAGGAGACCCCCAGGTCGAGAGCCAGACCGTCCAGGCTGCCGGGCGCGACCCACCGGTCGACATCGCCGAAGCGCGCCTCGTGCAGCGTCAGCCGGTCGGGGAAACGCGCCTGCAAGCCGGCCCCGGCCGTTATGGCGGCGGGATCGCGGTCGAGCGCCACGACGCGGCAGTCGGCCGCCTCTAGGATCGCGCGGGTGTAGCCGCCGCGCCCGAAGGTGCCGTCGAGGTAGAGGCCACCGTCCTTCGGCGCCAGCACCTCCAGCACCTCGGCCAGCATCACCGGGACGTGGTCCTGATCGGGAAGGGCGTTCACTGCGCGCCTCCCTGGCTGCCGCGGCTGGGCGGCAGGGTGAAGCCGCGCGCTCTGGCCGTCGCCCGCTGCTCGGCGACGAAGGCGTCCAGCGCGGGCGGGTCCCAGATCCGGAAGGTCTTGCCCATCCCGAAGAAGGCGGCGTTCTCCGTGATGCCGACCTCGTCCAGCAGCCAGCGGGGAATCTGGATGCGGCCGCCGGAATCCCACGGAAGCTCCTGCGCCGACCCGAAGAGGATGGCGGCCATCCCCTGCTGCTCGTCCGAGAAGAGGCCGAAGTCGTCCACCCGCTGGTTCAGGTCCTCCATGTAGCCCATGCCGCAGCATTCCAGGGCCTGGACCTGATAGGACCGGAAGACCACGACCCCTCCGAAGCCCGAGGGGTCCTCGCCGAGGCGGGCACGGAAAGGCGCCGGCACGGACACGCGGCCCTTGCCGTCGACCTTGTTGTGGAAGGTGCCGAGAAACGGCTTCACCCCTCACTCCCGCCCCGCTGCTCTCCGGTCCGTTCAAGAGCCGATCCTCTCCCCGTCGCTGCGGCGGGAGATCACCCGCGCCCCATCGCGGCAGAGCCGCCCGGACGGCGACTCAGGCTGGGACGCGACCCGCCGTTCATGGGATGGTTTGGGATACCATGGGATTTTCCGCGCCGTCAATGGGACGGGAAGTATTCGCCGTGGGATTTCTGTGGCAGCTCAGCAAGTTGCGCCGAAGAACCGCGGGTTCCCTTGATCGAGGCGCGCAATGAGCGGTCACGCGAACAGGTGGAGAGCGACTGCAGCGGATTTTAGCTTTTGTTCTTCTTTTGTTCTGCGCCGAAGAACGGTGCTCCGCCCGCATCAATACTCGCGCGCGACCTCTCCGCCCGCGGGGCGAGCCCTAAAGGCCCAGGGTCTGTCCCAGTCTCGCCGCCTCGGCCCGGAGGTGGGCGACGGTCTCCGCCCGGCGCTCCGCCTGCATGCGGTCGCAGATCGCAGCCACGCTGAGCGCCAGCAGCACCCGGCCGTGCCGGTCCCCCAGCGCCACGCCGAGCGCCGCCATTCCCGGGACGATCTGCGCGTCATTGTGCGCGAAGCCCTGGGCCCGGCTGGCGGAGGCCAGTTCGACCAGCCGGGCGGCGGAGAAGGCCGGATAGGCCGCGAGCCGCGGCGCGAGGCGCGCGGCCACGGCGGCGACCTCCTCAGGCGGCAGGGCCGCCAGCAGCGCGAGGCTCCCCGCCCCGACCCCAAGGGGCCGATGGTCGCCGACGGAGAGGGTGAGGGTGCGGATCGGGAAGGCCCCTTCGCAGCGGTCGAGGCACAGCGCCTCGTCACCGGCCCGGACGGAGAGGTAGACCGTATCGCCGGTGACCTCGGCGAGGCGCTGCAGCGAGGGCCGGGCGCGCGCGACCAGGTCGAAGCGCTGCGTGGCGGAGAGGCCGAGCCGCCAGAGCTCCGGCCCGAGCAGGAAACGGTGACCGGCATCCCGCTGCAACAGCCCTTCGGCCACCAGAGCCGTCAGCAGCCGGTGGGCCGTCGCCCGATGCAGCCCGGTGGCTTCGGCCAGCCGCGCCAGCCGCAACCCCTCCGGCGGCCCCTCCGCCACCGCCCGCAGCAGGACCGTCGCCCGGGCGATGCCACGATGATCCGTTCCGGCCGCGTCTTGTCTCATCGAATGAGATATCTAGCCATCTGTGTCTTGATCCGCGAGCGAAATCTTGCAGCCGGTCGAAGCGGCAGGCACAGTGCGGTCAAACAATGAAGATGCCCTGGGGGGAACGAAGAGACGTGCGGCCGGAAATCCGCATCGCCGATACCATCACGAAGCTGCTGCCGGAACACCGGGGGCGCGTGCTCGTCGCCGCGTCCCATGCCGGGCTCTATCCCGCCCATCTAGCGGCGAAGGGGGGGCTGCGCGGCATCGTCCTGAGCGACGCCGGCGTCGGCCGCGACGGCGCAGGCATCGCGGGCCTGGCGGCCCTGGACGCGGTCGGCCTGCCGGCCGCCACCGTCTCCCACCGCTCGGCCCGCATCGGCGACGGGCAGGACCTCTACGCCCGGGGCATCATCTCCCACGTCAACAGGGCCGCCGAGCGTCTCGGCTGCGTCACCGGCATGACCTGTGCCGAGTGCGCGGAGCGCCTGTGCGCCGCCGCGGTGCACGAGCCGGCCGACATACCGGTCAGCGAGGCGCGGCAGACCCTGGCCCTGTCGCCGGCGAACCGGCCGGTGGTGCTGCTGGACAGCAACGCCCTGGTGCAGCCGGAGGACGCCGGCGCCGTCGTCGTCACCGGCTCGCACGGCGGGCTGCTCGGCGGCAGGCCCGAGACCGCCATCCGGGTCGATGCCTTCGCCGCGCTGTACAACGACGCCGGCGTCGGGATCGACGCGGCCGGCATCGGCCGGCTGCCCGCCCTCGACGCCCGCGGCATCGCCGGGGCGACCGTGGAGGCGGCTTCGGCGCGCATCGGCATCGCCGCCTCGACCTACGAGGACGGCATCGTCTCCTACGTCAACGAGACCGCCCGCGCCCTGGGCGGCCGTCCCGGCATGGCCGCCCGGGACCTGGTGGCGCTCCTCGCCCGGGCGCCGTCCGTGCGGGACGACAACCGGCCGACACCAATGAGCTGAGGGAAAGGAACGACCATGAAGACACTGTCCGTTCTCGCGGGAGCCGCGGCTCTCGCGCTCGCCGCCATGGCCCCGCGCGCCGAGGCGGCCATGACCCTGAAGATGGCGCACATCTACCAGCAGGGGAACATCTGGTACGAGACGGCCGAGGCCTACAAGCAGGCCGTCGAGGCGCGCTCGAACGGCGAGATCAAGATCGACATCGCCCCGGCCGGCACCACCGGCGACTGGCCGCAGTCCATCGAGGGTCTGCTGATCGGCACCAACGACATCGTCCTGCAGTCGATCGGCACCCTCGACCGCTACAACACCATCGCCGGCATCGAGGCCTACCCCTACCTCATCCGCGATCTGGACCACTTCAAGAAGGTCTACTACGGGCCGATCGGGGCGGAGCTGTTCGACGAGATCGCCGCCAAGACCCGCTTCCGGATCATCGGCGCCGGCTACCGCGGCGCCCGCGACCTCTCGTCGAACCGCAAGGTCGAGTCCCTGGACGACCTGAAGGGCCTGAAGCTGCGCGTGCCGCCGCTCAAGATGTACCGCCTGACCTGGGAATACCTGGGTGCGAGCCCGGTCCCGATGGGCGTCGCCGAGCTCTTCACGTCGCTGCAGCAGGGCGTGGTCGACGGCCAGGAGAACCCGCTCGAGGTGATCGAGGGGCAGAAGTTCTACGAGGTGCAGGACTTCGTCGCCGAGACCAAGCACGTCATCGGCGCCATGACCTTCATCTTCTCCGAGCAGCGCTTCAAGTCGCTGCCGGCCGACGTCCAGAAGATCCTCAAGGAAGAGGGCGAGAAGGTGATGCTGGAGGCGACCGACCGGATGGAGAAGAAGGAAGGCGAGTACAAGACCTTCCTGCAGTCCAAGGGCATGACCTTCACCCAGGTCGACCGCGCCGCCTTCCAGGCCAAGCTGGCGCCGATGAAGCAGGAGTTCCCGGAGCTGGCCGGCTGGGTCGACAAGATCCAGGCCGTGAAGTAACGCCACAGGCCGTCCGAGGCCCGGCCGCCCGCGTGGCGCCGGGCCTCTTCCTCCCGGTCCTGTCCTCCGCGGAGACCTTTCATGCCCCCCGACGCCGAAGCCCCTCGCGGGGCCGAGCCGGAGCACTCCGGCGCCCTGGCCGGCAATGCCGCCGACGGCCTCGCCGACCGCTTCGAGCGGCTGCTCGACGCCGCCCTCGCGCTGATGCTCTTCGTCATGGCCGTGTCGGTGGTCTGGCAGGTCCTCGGCCGCTACCTGTTCGACCGGGCGCCGAGCTGGTCGGAGGAGGTCGCCCGCTACCTGATGGTCTGGGTGACCATGGTGGGCAGCGCCGCACTGCTGCGGCGCGACGGCCACATCGGCGTCACGGTGCTGGTGGACGCCACACCCGCCCGCCTGCGGGCGCCGCTGCTGGCGATCCGCGACCTCTTCCTCTTCGGGTCGATCGCGCTGCTCGGCTGGTACGGCTGGGACTTCGCCCAGCTCAACAGCTTCCAGGACTCCGCGGCGCTGGAGATCCCCATGTCCTGGACCTACGCGGCCCTCTGGCTGGGGCCGCTGCTGATGCTGGTCATGGGACTGCTGACGCGGCTGGGCCGCCGCACCGCCCTCGACGAGGCGGCCGAAGAGGGGGACGACTGGTCGTGAGCCTGGTCGAGATCCTCTCCGTCGCCGTCTTCGGCCTGATGCTGCTGTCGGTGCCGATCGGCTTCGCCATCCTCGGCGGCTGCCTGATCGCGCTGCTCTGGCTGGGCGGCATCAACCTGATGGTCGTGCCGCAGATGGTGTTCGGCGGCATCGACGCCTTCACCCTGCTGGCCATCCCCTTCTTCCTGCTGACCGGCAGCCTGATGACCGCCGGCGGCATGACCGAGCGGCTGCTGGACTTCGCCAACGCCCTGCTCGGCCGCTTCCGCGGCGGCCTGGCGCTGAGCGCCGTGCTCTCCGCCGCCCTCTTCGGCGGCATCTCCGGCTCGGCGGTGGCCGACACCACGGCGCTCGGCCGCATCCTCATCCCGGCCATGGTGCGCGCCGGCTACGGCCCGGGCTTCGCCGCCTCGCTGCTGGCCTCCGCGAACGTCGTGGCGCCGATCATCCCGCCGTCCATCGCCTTCATCGTGCTGGGCGTGCTGACCAACCAGTCGATCACCGTGCTGTTCATGGCCGGCGTCGTGCCGGGCATCCTCTACAGCGCGGTGATGCTGTTCCTCGCCTGGTGGCTGTCGGTGCGCGCCGGCTATCCCACCGCCGAGCGGGCGAGCGCGCGCGAAGTGCTGCATACCCTGGGCCGGGCCGCCTTCGCGCTGGTGCTGCCGCTGCTGATCCTGCTGGGCATCCGCACCGGCGTCTTCAATGTCACCGAATGCTCGGGGATCGCGGTGCTCTACGCCCTGCTGGTCGGCGTCTTCGTCTATCGCAGGATCACGCCACGGGTCTTCTACCGCTGTCTGGTCTCGGCCGCCCGCACCACGGCGATCATCATGCTGGTGGTCGGCGCCGCCCGCCTCTTCTCCTGGATCCTGGCCTACGAGAGCGTGCCGCAGGCGGTGGCCGACTGGATGCTGGCGACCCTTTCCGACCCGCTGCTCTTCCTGCTGCTGGTCAACCTGCTGCTGCTGGTGGTCGGCATGTTCCTGGAGGCCAACGCGGCCATCGTCATGCTGATCCCGGTGCTCTATCCCGTCGCCCTCAAGCTGGGCATCGATCCCGTCCATTTCTCCGTGATCTTCGCCCTCAATCTCTGCATCGGCCTGATCACCCCGCCGGTCGGCCTCTGCCTCAACATCGGCTGCGTCATCGCCCGCATCCCGCTGGAACGCGGGGCGCGCGACTGCCTGCCGTTCCTGGCCGGCGCGCTGCTGGTGCTCGCGGCCATCACCCTGGTGCCCGGCTTGAGCACCTGGTTCCCGGCCCTCGTTCTCGACTGATCCCCCCGTACGGATGAAGGAAAGCAGGTCATGGCCGACCGTCTGAAGGACAAGGTCGCTCTGGTATTCGGCGCAGGCTCCGTCGGCCCCGGCTGGGGCAACGGCAAGGCGACGGCGGTCGCCTATGCCCGCGAGGGGGCGCGGGTCTTCGCGGTCGACCGCAACCTGGCGGCCGCCGAGGAGACCGCGGGGATCATCCGCTCGGAGGGCTTCCAGGCGAGCGCCCACGCCTGCGACGTGACGAAGAGCGAGCAGATCGCCGCCCTGGTGGCCGAGACGGAGGCGGCGGCAGGCCGCATCGACATCCTGCACAACAACGTCGGCGTCACCGAGATGGGCGGGCCGATCGAGGCCAGCGAGGAGAGCTGGCAGCGGGTGCTGGACGTCAACGTCACCAGCGTCTTCCTGACCTGCAAGCACGTGCTGCCGATCATGCTGCGCCAGGGCAAGGGGGCGATCGTCAACATCTCCTCGCTCGCCGCCGTCCGCTGGACCGGCTACCCCTACATCTCCTACTACGCTGCCAAGGCGGCGGTGAACCAGGTGACGGTCGGCATCGCCCTGCAGTACGCCGCCCAGGGCATCCGCGCCAACGCCATCATGCCCGGCATGATGAACACCCCGCTGATCTACCAACAGATCTCCGGGCAGTACGCCAGCCCGGAGGACATGGTGAAGGCGCGCGACGCCGCCTGCCCCATGGGCCACATGGGCGAGGGCTGGGACATCGCCTGGGCCTCGGTCTTCCTCGCCTCGGACGAGGCGAAGTACATCACCGGCGTCTGCCTGCCGGTCGACGGCGGCATCGCCTGCAAGTCGACCTAGTCAACGTTGGCGAACAGGCTTCATTCCGCGGCTAGAGCAGGCGCGGGTCGAGCAGGAAGGTCTCCGCCCGCGACAGCGCGATGCTGCCGGTCTCGGGATGCCGGTGATTGATCACCACGTTGCGGTCCGGCGCACCGTCCAGCGGGACGACGGCGGAGGGAACGTCCAGCAGCGCCGTCCGCCCGGACCGCTGCCAGTCGTCCCCCCTCTGCTGCGTCAGGCTCTCCCGGCTACGCCAGTCCGGTGGAAGGTCGGCGAGGCTGATGGTCTCCACGCCGAGGTGATCGGGCACCTCGTAGCGCACCATCACTAGGTCCGGCAGGAGATCCGGATCCTCGACATGAACCAGCTTCTCCAGGACGCAGAGGGACGGTGACGTCGCGCAGTAGGTGACGGCATTGCCGGCCCTGTTCCAGCGGCCGTCGAACAGCAGGCCGTAGCCGCCGTCGAAGGCATCCGCATACCGGCGGCCCGAAAGGCGCCAGAGGACCATCAGGCGGCCGCACCCCAGGCGATCTTGGCGAGGATGGTCTCGATCAGGCGGGCGCCGGCTTCGGTCCGGGACAGGTCGAGGGGGCTCTCCCTGTCGAGCTCCGCCAGGGGCCGCCGCAGCCACTTGGCCGCCTTGTCCCGACCGAAGACCTCTTCCGCCAGGGTCTGGATCCGCAGGAGCCTGACCACCCTGTCGGACTCCTCGACCGTCAGCGGCTCGTTCTTCACCGCCCGGTGGCGCCGCGTGCGGGCCGGGATCACCAGGCGCTCGATCTCCCGGTCATCCACGCCAGCCAGTTCCAGGCCGTCCAGGGCGGCCAGGGGCAGCCGGCGTCGCACCACGGTCGCCAGGTCGGCCTGGGACCGCACGGTCGAACCGAGGACGGACCGCCCTCCGAGCTTGCGCGCGACCTGTTCGACGATGACCGACATGTCTGCTCCTTCGGCGCGCTCGCGTCCTGCCCAGGCGCAACGGCAATATGCCGAAGATATGATGGCATCTTGCCGGGCGACAAGCGGTGAGCTCTGTCGGAGCGTGTCGGACGGCCTGTAAGCCGGGTTCTGTCCGCCGCGGTCGCCCGCGGCGGGATGGCCATTCCTCTGGGACGTCCGTCGCCGGACGCCTCACGCGACCTACCCGGGCGGCGGCGCGAAAACCCGCCCGCCGACTTCCTTACGGAAGGCGGCTGCCGCCCCTACTCGGTCTTGCTCCCGGTGGGGTTTACCCTGCCCGTCCCGTTGCCGGGCCGGCGGTGCGCTCTTACCGCACCCTTTCACCCTTGCCGCGGGGCGCCGCCCGAAAGCGGCGCGCCGTGGCGGTCTGCTCTCTGTGGCACTTTCCCTGAGGTCACCCTCGCCGGGCGTTACCCGGCACCGTGTTTCCGTGGAGCCCGGACTTTCCTCCCCCCGCCCACCTGTCGGTGAGCGGGCAGCGGCCATCCGGCCGTCCGACACCGCCCCTGTCTAGCCCTTGCCGGCCAGATGGTCGAGGGGCAGAGCCGATGTCGTCTTCACCGTTTCGAGCACGATGTTCGACTTCACGTTGGCGACCCCGCGCAACGGCATGAGCCGGTGCATCAGGAAGTCGGAGAAACTGCGCAGGTCCGGCGCAACGATCCGCAGCAGGTAGTCCGCCTCGCCGGAGACGGCATGGCACTCCTGCACCTCCGGCAGGCGCCGCACGCCGGCATGGAAGTCCTCGGCGACCCGCTCGCCATGCCGCTCCAGCATCACCGAGGTGAAGGCGACGACGCCCAGCCCCAGGCGCTCGGCATCCAGCAGCGCCACGGTGCGGGCGATCGCCCCCTGCTCCTCCAGCCGGCGGACCCGCCGCTGGATCTGCGACGGCGAGAGGGGCACGTCCTCCGACAGACGCGCATGGGTGCGGGTCGCATCCTCCTGCAGCAGTGCCAGCAGGCGCACATCGAGCGGGTCCAGCGAGGTCACGAGCGATTTCATCGCGTCAATCCGGCTTGCCGTGAATTACTTCCGCGGACCAAGTCAAATTCGGCGCCTTCTTTGCGACCTTTCCGCGGCCTTCCTCTGATAGTTTGTCGCAGTGCAGAAGGGAGTATCGAGATGGCGATGGACGAAATCAACCCGATGGGCACCGACGGCTTCGAGTTCGTGGAGTACACCGCGCCGGAACCGGAGCGCCTGGAGGCCCTGTTCCGTCAGCTCGGCTTCCGCGTGGCCGCGCGCCATCGCTCCAAGCGGGTCACCCTCTACCGCCAGGGCGACATCAACTTCATCGTCAATGCGGAACCGGACTCCTTCGCCCAGGCCTTCGCCCGGGTGCACGGCCCCAGCGCCTGTGCGATGGCTTTCCGCGTCGCCGACGCACCCGCCGCCTGGCGGCGCGCCGTCGCGCTGGGCGCCAAGCCGGTGGACGGCCGGATCGGCCCGATGGAGCTCAACATCCCGGCGATCGAGGGCATCGGCGGCAGCCTGATCTATCTGGTGGACCGCTACGGGCCGCGCGGCTCGATCTACGACGTCGACTTCCTGCCGGTGCCCGCCGAGGAGGCCGGGCCGGTCGCCGATGCCGGCCTCACCGGTATCGACCACCTGACCCACAACGTCCACCGGGGCCGGATGGACGCCTGGTACGACTTCTACCAGAAGCTCTTCAACTTCCGGGAGATCCGCTACTTCGACATCGAGGGCAAGCTGACCGGCCTGAAATCCCGGGCGCTGACCAGCCCCTGCGGCAAGATCCGCATCCCCATCAACGAGAGCGCCGACGACAAGAGCCAGATCGAGGAGTTCCTGCAGGCCTACAAGGGCGAGGGCATCCAGCACATCGCGCTGGCCTGCGCGGACATCTACCGCGCCGTCGAGACCATGACGGCCAGCGGCGTCGCCTTCATGACCGCACCGCCGGCGACCTACTACGAGATGCTGGAGGAGCGTCTGCCCGGGCATGGCGAGGACGTGGCGCGCATGCAGCGCCTCGGCGTCCTGATGGACGGCGCGCCGACCCGCGACGGCGGGCGGCTGCTGCAGATCTTCACCGAGACGGTGATCGGCCCGATCTTCTTCGAGCTGATCCAGCGCAAGGGCGACGAGGGCTTCGGCGAAGGCAACTTCCGCGCCCTCTTCGAGTCCATGGAGCGCGACCAGATCCGCCGCGGCGTGCTGCAGGACGCCGGCTGAGCAGGCTCAGCCGGCCGCCACGCGCGGCCGGCCGACGGCGGTGGCGATGACGGCCCCTTCCACGAAGAGGCTGCGGCCGCCGACGCCGTCGACCACCGTCTCCTCGCGGGCGACCTCGATCTCCACCTCGGCCGCGCCGGCGGCACGCGCCTGCGCCTCCGCCGCCGCCCGGGCCGCCGCCTCGGCCTGCCGGAAGGCTTCGGCGCGGTCGCCGAAGTCCCGCAGAGCTTCGGGCAGGTGGACGCGCACCCGCTCCTCGCCGATCGGCAGGACGGGCACCTTCACCCGCTGCAGGATGCCCCCGGCCACCGCGCCGACCGCGTTGCACACCGCCGCGTGATCGGGCAGCAGCAGCCGGGTGTGCAGGCGCGTGGCGACGGCCGGGTAGAAGGTGGCCGCCGGACCGCCGACGCCGACCAGCGGCCGGCCGAGGGTGACGTCGACCGACAGCAGGCCGGGGCGTGGCCGCAGGGCACGGTCCAGCAGGCCGTCGGCAGCGGCTGCTCTTTCTCCCCCGGCCGACAGGGCCGCATCGATCAGGGCGGCGGCCGTCTGGCGCTCGAGCTGGTCGGCCACCAGGGCCGCGAAGGCCGCACCGTCGGCCGGCGCGTCCACCGCCAGGGCCGCCGCGCGGCGCCCCCAGACCTCGGCACCGGTGACCGACGCCTCCCTCGGCCAGTGCGACTGGGCGCCGCTCACATGGGCGGCGTCGCTGGGGGTGAAGCCGGACACAGCCGCCAGGCCGCGCACGATCAGGCGCTCCAGGCCCTGGCGCTCAAGGTAGTTGCCGGCGATCGCCTCCATCGCCACCGGGCTTTCGGCGAGGCGACGCCACACGGCGGCCTCGCCGCGCGACAGGCCCGCGGGCGGCTGGTCGCCGGCGGCGAGCAGCAGGGCGAAGAGGCCGTCGGTCGGTTTCGGCTCGGAGCGCAGGGCCTGCACCCGCAGCACCGTCTCGGCCTGCGGCCAGATCCGGGCCAGCAGCGCCAGCGGCACGGCGCGCCGCGGCCCGAGGCGCAGGGCGAGACGGCCGCGATCGTCGCGATCCAGATGGAGCTGGCTGTCGCCGCCCAGGCCGACGGCGCGCACCGCGACGGCTTCCACCATGGTCCGCCAGCCGCCGACACGCGCGCCGTCGGGGTCCAGGGCGGGCCGGCCGGCGGTCAGCAGGGCAATGTCCGTGGTGGTGCCACCGATGTCGGCGACCAGGGCATCGCCGGCACCCGAAAGAGCGCGCGCCCCCACCACGCTGGCGGCCGGCCCCGAGAGGATCGTCTCCACCGGCTTGAGCAAGGCTGTCTCGGCGGTCACCAGGGAGCCGTCGCCCTTCACCACCATCAGCGGCGCGGCGACGCCCCGGCGACGCAGGTGCTCGCGCACCGCCAGCACCAGGCGCTGCAGCAGCGGGACGAGGCGGGCGTTCAGCAGCGCGGTCAGCGCCCGCCGCGGCGCGTCCAGCGAACGGCTCAGCTCGTGGGAACAGGTGACCGGCAGCCCCGTCTCGGCCCGCAACAGGTCGCGCACCCGCCGCTCGTGGGCCGGGTTGCGCACCGCGAACTGTGCGGCCACCGCGAAACCGGCGACGCGGCCCGCCAGTTCGGGCAGCGCCGCGCGCAGCGGTGCCAGGTCGAGGGCCGCCGCCTCCTCGCCGTAGGCGTCGTGACCGCCCGCCAGCGCCAGCACCGGGTCGGTGCCGAGAGCCTCGCCCAGGCCCGCCCGGCCGAGGACCTCGGTCCCCTGGCCGATCAGCAGCAGCGCCACGGGCTGGCCCTGCCCTTCCACCACGGCGTTGGTCGCGAGCGTCGTCGACAGCGAGACGAAGCCCAGCGCCGGCGGCGGGTCGGGTAGCACGGCGTCCACCGCCTCGGCGATCCCGACGGCGAGGTCGTGGCGGGTCGTCAGGGCCTTGGCGGTGCGCACCACCGTTGCCGCCGCCCCGTCGTAGAGTACGGCGTCGGTGTAGGTCCCGCCGGTGTCGATCCCCAGCAGCAGCGTCATGGCGGCCTCGAAGGGTCAGCGGGCGGGGAAGCGGCTCCAGAGAGCGGTCAGGTCGTCCTCCATGGCGGCGAAGGCGTCGCGCCGCCAGACCCGCTGGCCGGGCCGGCCGTTCACCAGGAAGGCGAAGGCGCCGAAGCCCCCGTCGGGCAGGCGGAAGTAGCCGGCGAGCGTGGTCACCGACACCGGTTCGGTCAGGCCGCCGGTCTTCACGGCGATGCGCGTGCGCCAGGGCGTGTCCCCGGCCCGCCGCAGGGAGCTGCCGGGGCCGTGGTAGGGGATGACCAGGGAGCCGTAGAGGGCGGGGAACAGCTCGGGGCGAGCGAAGATGTAGTCGAGCAGCGCCACCATCTCCCAGGCCGCCAGTCGGTCGCCGGTGTCGAGGCCGCTGCCGTCGCGGATGACGGCGCCGCTGCTGACCCCCGGCGGCTTGAAGCGGCCCCCATCGGCGATGGCGCGCACGTAGGTCTGCAGCAGCGCGCCGGCCTGGACCGGCGCGATCGGCGGCTGCAGGCCGCGGCTGGCGCCCAGCCCCAGCACCAGGACGTCGGCCATGAAGTTGTTGGAGTAGGCCAGCATGCGGTTGAGGGACTCGACCAGCAGACGGCCCGGCCGGGCGACCAGCACCTCCAGGTCGCTGCCCGCCGGCTGGTAGTCGACCCGGATGCCGCCGTCGACCCGCACACCCTCGCGGGCGAGGAAGGCGCGGAACAGCTCGCCGCTGTGGCGCTCCGGCTCGCCCAGGGAGCGGTAGCTCTCCACCGGGCTCTGGCTGTCGCTCAGGCCGCCGCGGACCACCAGCCGGTCCTGGCCGCCCTCGGTCACCCGCAGCACGCTCAGCCGGTCCGGCCGCCGGCTGGTCGTGGCCGCGTTGTCGACGCTGACCGACGGCACGTCGTAGGGCTGCACCTCGACCGCCGGCGGCCGGCCGGGCGCCTCGGCGGCGCGGATGGTGAGGGTGATGCTGCCGAAGTCGACCGCCGCCGAGGAGAGGGCGGCGTCATAGGCGTTGCCCGAGCGGGTGACGGCGTTGCAGCGGTCCGGTGTGTTGCAGGGCACCTTGCCGAAGAGGCCGGCATTGACCACCAGGTCGCCGGTCACGCGCTTCAGTCCGGTCTGGGCCACGTCCCGTGCCAGCCGCCAGAGTTCCTCGTCGGTGAGGTGCGGGTCGCCCGCCCCGACCAGCACCAGGTCGCCGTTCAGCCGGTCGCCCTGCAGGGGTCCGCGGCGGCTGACGATCGTGGTGAACTGGTAGCGCGGCCCCCAGTTCTCCAGCGCCAGCGCCGAGGTGGGCACCTTCATGATCGAGGCCGGGATCAGGCTCTTCTGCGGGGCGAGCGAGGCCAGTACGGTGCCGCGCCCGAGGTCGACCACCAGGGCCGAGACATCGGCGCCGTCTGCCTGCATCTCCTCCAGCGCCGGCAGGCCGTCGGCCCGCGCCGGCGCCACCGCCGCCAGCAGCAGCATGACGAGGCAGAGGGCCCGCCCGTTGAGGGAGAAGACCGCCTCCGCTATGTCCTGGATCATGACCATTCCCGCATCCAACCCCGCACCCGCCCCGGCCGACGTGGCACCGGTCCACGTCGTCGGCGGCGGCCTGGCCGGCAGCGAGGCCGCATGGCAGCTCGCCCGGGCCGGCATCCCCACCGTGCTGCACGAGATGCGGCCGGCGCGCAAGACGGAGGCGCACCAGACCGACGGGCTGGCCGAACTGGTCTGCTCCAACTCCTTCCGCTCCGACGATTCCGAGAACAACGCCGTCGGGCTGCTGCACGAGGAGCTGCGCCGCTGCGGCTCGCTGATCCTGCAGTGCGGCGACGGCCACCGCCTGCCGGCCGGCGGTGCGCTGGCGGTGGATCGCGAGGGCTTCTCGGCAGCCGTGACGCAGGCGCTGGAGAACCATCCCCTGGTCACCATCGCGCGCGGCGAAGTGGCGGGCCTGCCGCCGGCGGACTGGAGCAGCGTCGTCATCGCCACCGGTCCGCTCACCTCCCCAGCCCTGGCCGAGGCGGTGCGGGCGCTGACCGGCGAGGGCGAGCTCGCCTTCTTCGACGCCATCGCCCCCATCGTCCACCGCGACTCGATCGACCTGTCGCGGGCTTGGTTCCAGTCCCGCTACGACAAGGGCGGCGGCAAGGACTACATCAACTGCCCGCTGGACCGGGCGCAGTACGAGGCCTTCGTCGCCGCCCTGCTGGCCGGCGAGAAGACCGAGTTCCGGGAGTGGGAGAAGGACACGCCCTACTTCGAGGGCTGCCTGCCGATCGAGGTGATGGCCGAGCGCGGGCCGGAGACCCTGCGCTTCGGCCCGATGAAGCCGGTCGGCCTGATCGACCCGTCGACGGGCCGCCAGCCCCACGCGGTCGTGCAGCTCCGGCAGGACAACGCGCTGGGCACGCTCTTCAACCTGGTCGGCTTCCAGACCAAGCTGAAGTACGGCGAGCAGGTGCGCATCTTCCGCACCATCCCCGGCCTGGAGCAGGCGGAGTTCGCCCGGCTGGGCGGGCTGCACCGCAACACCTTCCTCAACTCGCCGCGCCTGCTGGACGGCAGCCTGCGCCTCAAGGCCCAGCCGCGGTTGCGCTTCGCCGGCCAGATCACCGGCGTCGAGGGCTACGTCGAATCGGCCGCCATCGGCCTGCTGGCCGGCCGCTTCGCCGCCGCCGAGCGGCTGGGCCGCCAGCCGGCACCACCGCCGGCGACCACGGCCCTGGGCGCCCTGCTGGGCCACATCACCGGCGGCGCCGAGGCGGAGTCGTTCCAGCCGATGAACGTCAACTTCGGCCTCTTCCCGCCGCTCGCCCCGCCCGACGGCAGGCGCAAGGTCCGCAAGGCCGAGCGCAAGCCGGCCCTGGCCGCCCGGGCGCTGGCCGACCTCGCCGCCTGGCTGGCCGACCCGGCGCTGGCGGCGTGAGCCTCATCCCCGCGGCGCTGCCGCGCGGCGCAGGCGGTCGTTGATCGCCAGCCCCAGGCCCTCCTCCGGGATGGCCATGACGGCGATCGCCGACACCGGCGCCCGGTCGGCGGCGCGCAGGGCGGCGAAGAGGTGCGCCGCCGCCTCGGTCAGGTCGCCGCTGTCCGAGAGGTTCAGGGTGAAGGCCGCACCCGGCGGCACCCGCGGCCCGAAGGCCAGCAGGGCCTCGTCGGGCCGCACCTCGGCGGCGTTCAGGCGGATCGGCCGCTCCGGCGCGTAGTGGCTGGCCAGCATGCCAGGCGAGGCGAGCGGCGCATCGGCCTCCGGCCGCCGCAGCGGCCGGCCGAGCCAGCGCTCGATTGCCGCGGGCGGCAGGCCGCCGGGCCGCAGCAGCAGGGGCTCGTCACCGGCCAGCGACACGACGGTCGATTCCAGCCCGACGGTGCAGGGGCCGCCGTCGAGGATCAGCGCCACGGCCTCGCCCAGCTCCTCGGCCACATGCCCGGCCGTGGTCGGGCTCACCCGGCCGGAACGGTTGGCGCTGGGGGCGGCGATCGGCCGGCCGAGGCCGCGGATCAGCCCGTGGGCGCAAGGGCCGGCCGGCACCCGCAGGGCCACGGTGTCGAGCCCGGCGGAGCAGAGCAGCGCGATGGGCGAGGAGGCCCGGCGGGGCAGCACCAGGGTCAGCGGGCCGGGCCAGACCGCCGCCGCCAGCCGCGCCGCGGCGGGCGGGAAGTGGGCATGCTCCTGCGCCTCCTCCAGCGAGGCGCAGTGGGCGATCAGCGGATTGAAGCGCGGGCGCCCCTTGGCGGCGAAGATGCCGGCGACGGCGGTCTCGTTCGTCGCGTCGGCGCCCAGGCCGTAGACCGTTTCGGTCGGGAAGGCCACGAGCCGGCCGGCGCGCAGCAGCTCGACGGCACGCGCCCGGCCCTCGGCATCGGCGGGCAGGATGGTGGGCAAGAAAGCAGGCTCCGCAGGGAGAAAGAGGGCGCAGGCGCGCCCTCGTGCAGGTAGCAAGCCTGAGCCTGCTTGGGAACGCCGTTCCGCGGGGGCAACGGCAGCCCGGTCAGAAGAATTCGTCGCCGCCGTCGAAGAAGCCCGCGTCGTCGCCCCCGGCATCCATCCCCGGGTCGCTGAAGTCGGCGGCCGGGTCGAAGGCGTCCGCGGCCAGCGCATCGTTGCCGAAAAAGGCGTCGGCGATGAGCCCGCCCAGGAGCATGCCGCCCGCGACACCCATGGCGGTCTGCATGGCACCGCCGAGGAAGGAGGGGCCGCCCTGGGCGCGATACTGCTGCAGCTGGCGCACGCCAGGCGTCGGCGCCATCGAGGTCGCCCGCATCGAGCCGGGCCGACCACCGGCCATGGAACCTGCCGATCCGGCGCCGAACAGGCTGCCGAGGAAGCCACCGCCGCCGGCCGGCCGGCGCCGCAGCTCCTCCTCCAGTTCGGCGATGCGGGCCTGCGCCGATTCGAGCGCCTGCTCCTGCACCACGATGGCCTGGGCCATGTAGTAGGGGGCGGCCGGCTGCTGGCCGACGTGGCGGCGGATCAGCGCCTCGGCCTCGCCGTCGCGCGGGCCGCTGCCTTCTTCGGCCTGGCGCACCTTGTCGAAGAGATCGTCGATCACCTTGCGTTCGGTCTGGTCCATACTGTCGGTTCCACTGGGCCTCGCGCCGACGGCGGGTCTGCCATGCGCAGCAAGCAGATAAGGATGCCGGAAGCGCGATCAAGGCTCGGACGGCGTCACGAGGGGAGATGACGGTTTGGCGAGGGTGATCGCGGTTGCACAGCAGAAAGGCGGGGCGGGAAAGACCACGCTCGCCGCCCACCTGACGGTGGCCTGGGCGCTGGCCGGGCGCAGCGTTGCCCTGGTCGACATCGACCCGCAGGGTTCGCTTACCCGCTGGATGCGCGAGCGGGAGACGAGCGGCGCCGCCGCCCTCGCCTTCTCCACGGTCAGCGGCTGGCGAACACAGACGGAGGTGGAGCGCCTCGCCCGCGGCCACGACCTGGTGGTGATCGACAGCCCGCCCCATGCCGAGACCGAGGCGCGGGTGGCGGTGCGCGCCGCGGACCTGGTGCTGGTGCCGCTGCAGCCCTCGCCGCTCGATCACTGGGCGACCGCCCCCACCTTCCAGCTCGCCCAGGCGGAGCGCCGGCCGGTGCTGGTCGCCCTCAACCGGGTACCGGCGCGCGGGAAGGTGGTCGATGCCGTGATCGAGACGCTGGCGCGCGAGGCCGTGCCGGTGGCGGCGGCTCGCCTCGGCAGCCGCCAGGCCTTCGCCGCCGCCATGCTGCAGGGCCTCACCGCCCTGGAGACCGAGCCCCGGGGGAAGGCCGCCATGGAGACCCTGGCGCTCGCGAAGGAGGTGACCGCCCGGCTGGAGGGCTAGGTATCAAGAGAGCAGTGTCAGCTATCCCCCATTCAGGCTCCGACGAACCCTCCCCCGGCGGGCACTGCGGTCGTTTGACGCACCTTTTATGGGCCCCGGCGAACCCGCTTGCCGCCGTTCCGAGGAGATGATCAGCATTTTATAAATCTACTGGCGGGGGGCTTTGTCATGCTGCAGCACTTACGATGGTTGTTTTGCGTTGCGCTCGGTATAGTCGTCGTTACCCTGTCTGCACCCGCCGATGCGGGGCAGGTCGGGTCCCGCAGCGTGAACAACGCGACCGGTCAGTCCTTCACCATCCTCGCGTTCAGCGACGGCGCACGCCGCGACAAGTATGCGGTCATGGATCCGGTGGAGAACCGGCCCTACTGGTATGCCTCGAACGGCTCGGCGAACGGGGGGCGCGGCGAGTCGGGGCGGCACACCTCGTCCCAGGAGTGGTGCCGGGTGCGCTATCTCTATGGCGACGATGTGCGCATTCCCGAATGCTGGGGTTCGTTCATGTACAGCAGCCACGTGATCACCGGGATCGATGGGCTGCATTACGAGCTGTGGTTCAGCCCCAGTTCCCTGTCCTACTTCAAGATCCGCGCCCAGGAGACCAACACCTGGTACGCCCATGACGGCAGTGCCAACGACGGTCGCGTGCAGACGACCAAGGAAGACTGGTGTCGCGTGATCATCTTCCACGGCAACGGCATCGTGCAGGTGCCGAACGAATGCGCGGACATTCTCAAGAAGATCGCGGCGGTGACGGCCGGTATCGCGTCCCCCGCCGAAGCGACCCAGGAGATGAAGGAAGCGGCGAAGATCCTCGGCTTCTACCAGAACACCGCAATCGAGACCGCCGGCAACGCGGTCGACATCGCCAAGGGCCAGTTCAGCCCGGGCGGGGTCGGGGTCGGGGTGGCGGTCGGCTACGGGACGGAAGCGGTGAAGGATGCGCTCGGCCTGCGGGCGCAGAACGCGAACGCCGGCCAGATCACCGCCGAGATCCTCACGACCACGGCCGTCAACTCCTCGGTGACGACCATGATCATGACGGTGGCGGGGTCGAGCTTCAATCCTGTGGCGTTCGGCGTCGGCGTTCTCGTCTCCGGCGCCGCCGCCGGCGGACAGGCGCTCTATACGGCGAGCAAGGACGCCGGCATCAAACTCTACGACGGCTACGGCAACCATCCCCGCTACAACCGGGACCTCGACGGGCTGACCTCGGTGCGGATCCAGCCGCGCAATCTGCCGGGGGTGAACTGGGCGCGCTGCGCGAGCGAGAACGAAACCTGCAACCTCACCGGCGTCCGCAACGTGCGCTACGGCGGCGGCGGCGTGTTCGTCACGCGCAACGGCCAGTCGGGTGCGGTGCAATGTTCGAACGCGGTGTTCGGCGACCCCATCGCCGGCGTGCGCAAGTTCTGCGAATACGAAGTGACCTGGAACCGCTGCGCCTGGGAGGGCGAAACCTGCAACGTCTCGGGCGTGCGCACCGTGCGCTACGGCGCGAACGGCGCCTATCGCGAACGCACCCAGGTCTCCAGCGCCGTGCAGTGCACCAACGCCGCCTTCTCCGGCGATCCGGCCGTGGGCATCAGAAAGCAGTGCGACGTCGCGGACTGAAGGCGACGAGGAAAGCCTGGGCGCTTCAGTTTCCAGCCCCCTTCTCCCCTCGCGGGAGGAGGGGGATGCGGATCGGTACGACTGCGTGATCTGCTCCCGAGGTGCCGCCGGCACTCCGCCATTGACGTTCCGCTTCCACGGGTCACACTGACGGCCGGTTTCCAGGGGGTGCTCCGCGTGCGGGGCTGAGAGTTCGCGAGATCGGCGAACGACCCTTCGAACCTGATCCGGATAATGCCGGCGCAGGGATGGAACGGACGTCGCAGCCTCTCCTGCTTTCCGGCCCGACCTCCCCCACCCCGCCGCCGGCCGCGTGTGGGAGAGCCAATGACCGTGCGTTTCCTTCTCTGCCTCTTCGCTGCCGCCGCGCTGCTCGCCGGCCGGCCGGCCGCTGCCGCCGAGCGCTTCCAGGTGCTGCTCGACTGGTTCGTCAATCCCGACCACGCCCCGCTGGTGGTGGCCCTGCAGAAGGGCTTCTTCGAGGATGCCGGCCTGGACGTGGACCTGGTCGAACCCGCAGACCCCAACGACCCGCCGAAGCTGGTGGCCGCCGGCCGCGCGCCGGTCGCCGTCTCCTACCAGCCGGCGCTCCACCTGCAGGTCGCCGCCGGACTGCCCCTGGCGCGGATCGGCACCCTGGTGGCGACGCCCCTCAACACCTTGCTGACCCTCGCCGACGGCCCTGTGAAGGCCATCGGCGACCTGAAGGGCCGCAGGGTCGGTTACTCCGTCGCCGGCACCGAGGAAGCGGTGCTGCGGACCATGCTGGGCCGGCATGGCCTGAGCCTCGACGACGTCACTCTGATCAACGTCAACTTCGCGCTCTCCGCCGCCCTGCTCTCGCAGCAGGTGGACGCGGTCATCGGCGCCTACCGTAACTTCGAGTTGAACCAGCTCGCCATCGAGGGCCGCCCCGGCCGCGCCTTCTTCGTCGAGGAGGAGGGCGTGCCGCCCTACGACGAACTGGTCTTCGTCGCCCGCAGGGACCGGCTCGACGACCCCCGCCTGACCGCCTTCCTCGATGCGGTCGAGCACGGCGTGCAGTACCTGGTGAACCACCCGGACGAGAGCTGGCAGCTCTTCGCGGCCTACAAGGACGGCCTCGGTGACGAGTTGAACCGCCGGGCCTGGGCCGACACCCTGCCCCGCTTCGCGCTGCGCCCGGCGGCGGTCGACCTCGGCCGCTACGACACCTTCGCGAAATTCCTGGTCGACCAGGGCGTGATCGACAAGGCGCCGCCGGCCGAGGATTACGTGGTCGACCCGCGGGCGGGGGCACGGCCATGAGCGCGTCCTACGCCGCCGCCCGGGCGCAGGACCCGGAACTGGGCTTCACCGAATGGCTGCGCCGGCAGGCGGAGCCGCACTGGACGGCGATGACCACCCACCGCTTCGCCCGGGAGCTGGGGGCCGGGACCCTGCCCCGGCCGGTCATGGCGCGCTACCTCCAGCAGGACTATCTCTTCGTCGACGCCTTCGTCTCCCTGCTCGGGCAGGCGGTGGCGCAGGCACCGGGCATGCCGAGCAAGCGCCGTTTCGCCGGTTTTCTGGCCGCCGTCACCAGCGGCGAGAACGACTACTTCCTGCGCGCCTTCGAGGCCCTGGGCGTGAGCGAGGAAGACTGGCGCCACGCCACACCCCATCCGGTGACCGCCGCGTTCCTCGACCTGCTGCGGCAGACCAACGAGAGCGGGCGCTATGCCTCGATCGTCGCCGTCCTGCTCGCCGCCGAGTGGTCCTACCTCACCTGGGCACAGGCCTGCCCGCCGGAGAAGCCTGAAGCCTTCTGGCTGTCGGAGTGGATAGACCTGCACGCCGAGCCGGCCTTCCTGGCCTTCGTCGGCTGGCTGCGGGCCGAATGCGAGGTCGTCGGCGAGGCGGCCGACGAGGCGACAAGGGGCGAGATGGCCGGCCTCTTCCGGCGCATGATGGCGCTGGAAGAGGCCTTCTTCGAGGCGGCCTACCAGGCCGGGTGAAGGCCGCTCAGGCCGCCTGCTCGCGCCCCTGCGGATCGATCGCGCCGACACCGAGGCCCGGCGTGGTCGGCAGGGTCATGTAGCCGTTCACCAGCGGCGGCGGCGCAGCCACGTCGCGAGCGAAGAAGCGCGCCGTGCCGAGGCCGCAATCGGGGATCGGCGCCGGCAGCAGCGAGCCGGCGTGCAGCGCGGCGTAGAGGCCGACCGCCGTCTCCAGGCTGGCCGTGATGGTCGACTGCACCCCCGACTGGGCCGCTTCGCGGGCGATCGCCAGAGCGGCGTCGGGCCCGCCGACCCGCGGCGGCTTGAGAATCAGCACGTCGACCGCGCCTGCCTCGAGGAAGGGCCGGATCGTCTGCAGGTCCTCTGCCGACTCGTCGATGGCGACCCGGATCGGGCTCTGCTTGCGCAGGGCGACAAAGGCCTCGATGGGCGTGCCGCTGGGCATCGGCTGCTCGACGTAGTCGACGCCGAACTCGGCCATGGCCTTGAGCTGGTCGAGGGCGGCATCGGCCGGCCAGCTCTCGTTCGGGTCGAGGCGCAGGGTGACGTGCGGCGCCGCCTGACGGATGGCCCGCACCCGCACGAGGTCGCGCGCGCGGTCGGCGAAGCACTTGATCTTGATGGTCCGGAAACCGTCGGCGACGAGCGAGGCGGCCCGCTCGGCCGCGGCATCCGGCTCCTCTTCCGTGATGAGGGCGTTGATCGGCACCCGCGCCGCCGGAGTCTCCCCGGGCCGGGCCATCTCGGCGGCCAGGGTGCGGCCGGCTGCCGCGGCGCGCGCGGACAGCCAGGCGGTGGAGATGCCGCAGCGCAGGCGGCCGGCTGGCCGGCGCGCGTCGAGCGCCTGCAGGAAGTCGTCGCGGGCGGGATCGAGGCCTTCGACCAGTCGGGCGGCCTCGGCGGGATAGGCCACCGGATCGACCGCCCGGTGCGGCGGCGGCGCGCACTCGCCCCAGCCTGTGGCGCCGCCGAGATCGCAGCGCACGATCAGACCGGCCCGCTCGTCGTGGGCGCCCTTGGCCCAGTGGTAACGGGTCCGCAGAGGCAGGGCGTAGGGCGTGAAGGCGAAGGACATGGACGCCTATCCTTTCATTAGATAACGAAGTAACATCTTGACCGACCGCCGCCGGGACGAAAAGAGCAGCCATGGAGTCCGGCGCGAAGCGTGGATCGCCGGTTCCGGACAAGGAGAGGAGCCCTTCAATGAACGAACACGCCGCACGCCTGCCGGCCCCGGATTCCCCCGTCTGGCAGGGGCTGCCGAAGGAGCGCAACTTCCCGCATTCGGTGGCGATCGAAAACCGCTTTCAGGCCCTCGACAACTTCACCCGCACCTTTGCCATGCGGCCGGGCGACCGGGTGGTGATGCTGATGGACCGGCTGATCGATCCTAGGGTCATCCACGCCGTCATCGGCCTGGCGCGGGCCAAGGGCATCGAGCCCATGGTGGTGATGAGCCACACCACCCAGCTCACCAGCGTTCCGGAGGAGGTCCGGCCGATCCTCGCCAAGGCGACCTTCGTCGTCTCCAGCTGGTTCTGCTCGATCATCGACCCCTTCTGCATCGACCTGCGCCGCAATCACGGCCAGCGCTGGGTGAAGATCACCTACTTCCGCGACCTCGACCTGCTGGACACGCCCCAGGCGCGTTTCCCGATCGACCTGGTCGGCGAGATCATCCGCGCCACCGCCGAGCGCTTCCCCGAAGGACAGAACTTCGATCTGGTCTTCAGCGATCCCCGTGGCAGCGACCTGCGCATCGGCTTCACGGCCGAGATGCGCCGGAACCTGCTGTCGAGCAACCGCTGGCGCGGCCAGATGACGGCCGAGGAGCCGGGCGCCTACGTCCACTACCTGCCGACCCACGGCCCGAACCTCTACGACCGCACCTCGGTGAAGGACGACGACCAGGCGAAGGTCGCCATCGACGGCCTGATCCACCCGCAGTGGGCGGTCGGCTTCGACCGCCCCTTCGAGGAGAAGATCGGGGTCGAGTTCCGCGACGACCGGATCGTCGGCGTGACCGGCCATTCCAAGGACGCCGAGATCCTGCGCGACATGCTGGTGGGCGGTCAGCTCATCGAGCTGGGTTGCGGCTTCAACCCCAAGGCGCCGCGGTTCACCAGCTACCCCGCCGGCAGCAACAGCCCGGGGGCCCTGCACTTCGGCATCGACCTGGCCAAGCCCTGCGACTACATCCGCCGGCGGATGCCGCAGTGGGAAGAGCCGCCGGTGCACATGGACCTCATCACCTACGACACCACCGTGATGGCCGGGAACTCCGCCATCCTCGACGGAGGGTTCCTCACCGCCTTGCGTGACCCGAAGGTGGTCGAGATGGCCGAACGCTACGGCGACGCCGTCGACCTGCTGGAAGGCTGGCCCGATTGACCGAACAGCTGGAGACCGAGAGGCTGGAGGCCGAGCGGGCAGCGCGGGACGAGGAGACGGTCGAAGGCGCACCGGCCCTCGACCTCCCCGACGTCCTGCCGCCGGACCAGAGCCTGGGTTACCTGCTGCGGGACACCTACAAGTATCTCTGGCGGCTCATGCTGCTTCGCCTGGAGCCGCACGGCATCCGCACCCTGCACTGGTACGTCCTGCGCCACCTCTGGCGGGAGGACGGCCTTACGCCCTCGGCCCTCAGCCTTCGGCTCGGCATCACCCTGCCCAGCATGACGGCGACCCTGAAGCAGCTTGAGGCCAAGGGGCTGGTCGAGCGGCGGCGCAGCGCCGACGACCGCCGTCGCTCGCATGTCTTCCTGACGCTCCGCGGGCGGCAGCTCGAGGCCCGGCTGGTGCCCTTCGCCGCCGAGGTCAACGCCATCGCCGCCGCCGACCTGCCGCCGGAGGCGATCGCCCAGACCAAGGCGACGCTGCGCCAGATGCGCGACAACCTGGCCCACCGCTTCGGTGTGGAGCGGGAGGACTGAAGCGGCCGCGGGCCGGGCTCAGAAGTAGCCTTCCCGCTTCTGGCGCTCCAGCGATCCGCCGTCGCCGTCCATCTTCCGTCCCTGTCGCTCCGAGCGGCGGCTCGCCGCCAGTTCCTGAATGACGGCTTCCAGGGTCACGGCCTCGGAGGGAACCGCTCCGGTCACGGGCCAGCAGCCGACAGTTCGGAACCGTACGGTCGTGGCCACGGGAACCTCCCCCGGCCGGGCCGGAAAGCGCGTGTCATGCACCACCAGGAGCTGTCCGTCGCAGTTCACCACCGGCCGCGAGGCCGCGAAGTAGAGCGGCGCCAGTTCGAGGCCGCGGCAGTCGGCGTAGGCCCAGATATCCGCCTCCGTCCAGTTGGACAGCGGGAACACCCGAAGCGTCTCCTCGCGTCCGAGGCGGACGTTGAAGGTCCGCCAGAGCTCCGGCCTCTGGCTGCGGGGGTCCCAGCGCTGGCCCGACAGGCGCAGCGAGAAGATCCGCTCCTTGGCCCGCGCCGGGTCCTCGTCACGCCGCGCGCCGCCGAAGATCACGTCGAAGCGGTGCCGGGCGATGGCCTCGGTCAGCGGACGCGTCCGCATGATCTCGGTGTAGATCGCCGGGTCATGTGTGAAGGGACCTATCCCGGCCCCCAGCCCCTCCTCGTTGCGCTCGACGATGAGATCGAACCCGTAGCGCTCGGCGAAGCGGTCGCGGAACTCGAGGATCTCCTGGAACTCCCAGGTCGAGTCGATGTGCAGCAGCGGCAGAGGCGGCGGCGAGGGATGGAAGGCGCGTGCGGCCAGCGCCGCCAGCACGGTGGAGTCCTTGCCGCCGGAGAAGAGCAGGACCGGCTTGCGCGCCTCGGCCACCCCCTCGCGCAGGATGTGGATGGCCTCGCTCTCCAGCTGGGCGAGGTGGCGGGGCAGCGCCCCGGTGCGCCGCCCCCCCGATGCGGTTGTCACTGCCCCTGCCCCAGGGAGTAGCCCGGCTGGCCGTCGAAGGTGCAGAGGTTCTCCGTCTTGATGAAATCCACACCGGCCTCGGCGGCCCGCGCCATCAGCGCCGCCAGGTCGCCGTGGTTGGCGACCCCGCCCAGCCCGCCGTTGGCCAGGAAGCGGCACCGCCAGTGGTCGGTGGTGAAGGTCTCGGGCAAGCCGTCGGGCCAGACCTTGACCCCGCGGTTGGTGATCATCTGCAGTTCGAATTCGTTGCCGGCCACCGGCTGCAGGCGCTCGGCAAGGGCGGCGGCGTCACCCGCCGCCCATTCGACGAAGAGGTCCATGCCGACGACCCGCTTCTCGGCGTGGCCGCGCGGCTGGGCGATCGGTATCTCCATCGGCCGGTCGTTGTCGTACGAGACCGCCTTGAGCACGGAGGGCCGCTGCCCGAGCCGCTCGATCACGGCGTCGGCGAACTCCATGGTGCCCACGCGCTGCCTGCTCACGCTCTCCCGGAAGATGTCGTAGGTGTGGATGCCGTCCTCGATGGTCTTGAGCCAGGCGTTGTGGATGGCCTCGGCCACCTTGGGCTGCCCGATGTGGACCATCATCATCACGCCGCCGAGCAGCAGGCCCGAAGGGTTGGCGACGTTCTGGCCCGCCCGGCGGGGCGCACTGCCGTGGATCGCTTCGAACATGGCGACGCCGCTGCCGATGTTCGCCGACCCGGCGAGGCCGACCGAGCCGGTGATCTGGGCCGCCACGTCGGAGAGGATGTCGCCGTAGAGGTTCGGCATGACGATGACGTCGAAAGCCTCCGGTGTGTCGGCGAGCTTCGCCGCACCGATGTCGACGATCCAGTGTTCCTGCTCCAGGTCGGGATAGTCGCGGCCGACCTCGTCGAAGACCTTATGGAACAGGCCGTCGGTCAGCTTCATGATGTTGTCTTTGGTGAAGCAGGTGACCTTCCTGCGGCCGTGAGCCCGCGCATACCCGAAGGCGTAGCGCACGATCCGCTCGCAGCCCGGCCGGCTGATCAGCTTCAGGCACTGATAGACGTCCTGGGTCTGCCGATGCTCGATACCGGCATAGAGGTCCTCCTCGTTCTCCCGGACGATCACCACGTCCATGACCGGGTGCTTGGTCTCGACGAAGGGCGCCAGAGAGGTGCAGGGCCGGACGTTGGCGAAGAGGCCGAGGCTCTTGCGTACGGTGACGTTGAGGCTCTTGAAGCCGCCGCCCTGGGGGGTGGTGATCGGCGCCTTGTAGAAGACCTTGGTCCGCCGCAGGCTTTCCCAGGCCTCTCGGCCGATGCCGGCGGAGTTGCCCGAGAGGTATACACGCTCACCGATGTCGATCGGCTCGATGGCGATGTTCGCCCCCGCGCTCACCAGGATCTTCAGACAGGCCTTCATGATCTCCGGCCCGATCCCGTCTCCGAAAGCGACGGTAACAGGTACGCTGTCCGACATTTCTCTAGGTCCTCTGCTTGCCAGCTTCGCAGCGAGACCTAGAGCGCCGGGGAGATCATTAGAATTTGATTTTCATCATCTTCAGGATTGCGATATTAAATGCTTGTTCATTGAATAATTAAATGATCAAGATTGATACTATCAAGTTCCCCAAAGCTGCCTGCGCGCCCAGGCTCCCCGGCGTCTTCACCCAACCCAGAGGGAACCGTGTCATGAGCCATCAGATGCAGACCCAGTCCGCCATGCAGCCGGGGATCCCGTTGCATCCGCCCGGCGGCCAGCCGACCTCCCGGCGGCCTGGGATCGTCGTCGTTCTCAGCGATCCCGGCCGGAGCGCCGAGGAGCTGGCGGACGCCCTGGTCCGCCTCGCCGGAGGGACCGCCTTCCAGTTGACCGACTTGGTGCCGGCGGGTGGCGCGTCGGGGCGGTGGCGGGCGAGCTTCGAACTGCGGGCGGCGAGAGGAACCGTCGGCGACGCCCAGATCTACGGCCTGCTGCGGATGCTGGCGGACGAACTGCGGTGGATCGAGGTACAGAAGCAGCCTGCGCCGGCCGCCGCGGCCTTCGCCCACGCCGGCTGAGGACCTCGCCTCTTGCCGATACGGAGCCTGGATATCGACCTGCTGCGGACTTTCGTCACCATCGCCGACGCGGGGAACTTCACACGTGCGGCCGAGCGCCTCGGCAGAACCCAGTCGACCATCAGTCTGCAGGTCAAACGGCTGGAGGAGGCGCTCGGCAAGCAGATTCTGGAACGCAACGCGCAGCGGGTCAGGGTCACCGCCGAGGGCGAGACGGTGCTGGGTTACGCCCGGCAGATCCTGCGCCTCAACGACGAAGTGGTGTCGCGCGTGCAGGAGCCGGAGCTGGAAGGGCTGGTACGCCTGGGGACGCCGGAAGACTTCGCCACGACCCACCTGCCCGCCGTCCTCGCCGCCTTCGCGCGCACCCATCCGCGGGTGGCGCTGGAGGTGACGACGGATTTGACCCTCAACCTTCTGGAGCGCTTCCAGGGCGGCGAGTTCGATCTGGTGCTGATCAAGCGCGAGCCGCTCGGCGCCCTGCAGGGGACCCGGGTGTGGCAGGAACCTCTGGTCTGGGCTGCCCAGGACCGCTTCATGGTGGAGCGGCGCCCCCTGCCGCTCGTCGTCTCGCCGCATCCCTGCGTGTACCGCAAGCGGAGCCTGTCGGCCCTCGACGCCGCGGGGCTGCGCTGGCGCATCGCCTACACCAGCACCAGCCTGGCCGGGGCACAGGCGGCGGTGCGGGCCGGGCTCGGCGTCACCGTCCTGCCCCGCGAGATGGTGCCGCCGGAACTGGTCGTGATGGGACCCGAGGAGGGGCTTCCTGCCCTGGCCGATACCGAGATCGCGCTGATCCAGGCGCCGGGGACGGTGTCCAGGCCCGCCCTGCGCCTCGCCGAGCACATCGTGTCCGCCTTGGAACGGGGCGCGGCCGCGGCCTGAACGGCAACGGCCTGCGGACAAGAAAAAAGGCCCGGGCGGGATGCCCGGGCCTCTTCTCTGGTTGCGCGGGGGGCGCTCACTCGGAGCGCATGATCCCGAGGATCGAGAGGATGTACACGAAGAGGGTGACGAAGGACCCGTAGAGCATGAAGGCGCCGAAGATCGCCTTGCGCGCCACGATGTCGCCACCGTCGGTCTCGTAGTACATGGTCTTGATGACCTGGGTCTCGTAGGCGGTCAGGCCCGAGAAGATCAGCACCACGGCGATGGACAGCAGGAGCTGGAAGCCGCTGCTCTCGATGAAGAAGACGTTCACCAGCAGGGCGATCAGGATGCCGATCGTCGCCATGGCCAGGAACGCGCCCATGGGGGCCAGGTTCTTCTTCGTCGTGTAGCCCAGCAGGCTCATGCCGGCGAAGGTCGCCGCGGTGATCATGAAGGCGCGGGCGACGAGCATCGGGTCCATCTGGGCGTAGAGCGCCAGCATCGGCCCCAGCGCCATGCCCCACATGGCCGCGTAGATCCAGAAGACCGCCTGCGCCGTGGCGACCGACTTCGTCATCATCAGGCGCGGCGCGAACCAGCCGAGTCCCAGGATCGCCAGGAACCAGACGAAGTGCATGCTCACGGAGAGCTGCAGCAGCGCCGGCGAGGTCGCCACCAGCATGCCCAGCGCACCGGTGAAGGCGACGCCCAAGGCCATGTAGTTGTAGACCTTGAGCATATAGTTCCGCAGGCCGACGTCGAGCTCCTGGGCTCCGGCGCCGGTGCGGCTCATGTAACGTGACTGTTGACCGATGGCCATTTGTTCCTCGTTGGCTAGCGTCTCCCACGTGGGGCAGATATGGGGAAAGCGCATGGCCGAATCAATCGAAACCGGTCGCCCCTGCAGTCGATTTTCGCCGTCGGTTCCGCCCGGATAGTCAGGGGTTTCGCAGGAAGGGTGCGGCCTTCTGTGACAGGGCTCGCCATGTGCCGAGGAAACCCAGCAGCAACGTCGCCGTCACCGCCGCGAGCAGGAGACCGCCGGCCCGCCAGGGCAGCAGCACGAACTCGATCTCCATCACCGTGCGGCACACCGCCCAGGCTGCGATCGCCCCGAAGACCAGGGCGACCAGCGAGGTGCCGAGGCCGAGCAGGCCGAACTCCAGCAGGAAGGCCCCGGTGAGGCGGCCGCGCGTGGCGCCCAGCACCTTCAGCACCACCGACTCGTAGAGCCGCCGCCGCTGGCCGGCAGCGACGGCCCCGGCCAGGACGAGCCCCCCCGAAACGAGGGTCACCGCAGCGGTGGCGGTGATGGCCAGGGCGATGTCCTCGAGGGTCGCGGCCGCCTGCGCCAGCGCCTCCTTGACCCGGATGGCGGAGACGTTCGGGAAGGCGTCGGTCACCGCCCGCTCCAGCCGGCTCTCGGCCTCGGGGTCCACGTAGACCGCCGCGAGCTGGGTCTGGGGCGCCTGCTGGACGAGCCCCGGCGAGAAGACCATGACGAAGTTGATCCGCAGGTCGCGCCATTCCACCGGACGGAGGTTGGCGATCGTCGCTTCGAAGGACCGGCCGAGCAGGTTGATGGTGAGGCGGTCCCCGGGCGCGAGGCCCAGAGCTTTCGCGATGTCGTCGTCGAGCGAGACCAGCGGTGGCCCCTGGTAGTCCGGCGGCCACCAGCTGCCGGCGGTGATGGTGCTGCCGGGCGGCGGCTGCGCCGACCAGGTGATGCCGCGGTCGCCGCGGAAGACCCAGGCGGCGTCGGCCGGCAGGTCCATCTCGTCTGGGGAGCGGCCGTTCACGCCGGTGATGCGCCCACGCAGCATGGGCACCCGTTCCAGCCGCTCCACCCCCGGCGTCGCCTGCACCAGCCGGTCGAAGCGTTCGACCTCGTCGGGCTGGATGTCGATGAAATAGAAGCCCGGTGCCTCGGCCGGTATCTCGTCCAGAATCTGGCCCTCGAGATTGCCCTGGATCAGCGCCACCGCGACCAGCACCGTGAGGCCGAGCCCCAGGGAGGTCACGACCGAGCCCGTGGGGGCCCCCGGCCGGTGCAGGTTGGCCAGCGCGAGGCGGAGCGTGGGGTTGCGCACGCGCGCCGCGCGCGCAGCGAGGCGGCGCAGCAGCTCCGCCGCCCCCCGGCAGACCAGCAGCACGCCCAGCGAACCGCCGATGAAGCCGGCGGCGAGCCAGGGGTCGTCGCTGGTCACGAGCGCCAGCAGGGCCAGCAGCAGGCCGCAGACCGCCACTGCGACCAGCGACCAGCGGGGCGGCAGGCCTCTCTCCCGCCCCAGCAGATCGCGGAAGAGGCTGCCGGCCGGCAGCCGCTGCGCCCGCGCCAGCGGCCAGAGGGCGAAGGCCAGCAGGATCAGCAGCCCGCTCGCCGCCGCGACCGCCAGCGGCAGCGGATAGAAGCCGGGTACCAGCGGAAAGCCGAGACGGGCCGCGAGCAGGGGCCCCAACACGACCGGCACGGCGGCACCGAGCAGCAGCCCGGCGACGACCGCCGCCCCGCCGAGCGCCAGCACCTGCAGCAGATAGGTCGCCAGGATCAGACGGGCCGGCGCACCCAGGCACTTCAGGGTCGCGATGGTCTCCCGCCGGGTCTCGAGGAAGGCCGTCACCCCGTTCGCCACGCCGACCCCACCGACCAGCAGGGCGGTGAGTCCGACCAGCGTCATGAACGCGCCCACCTGGTCAATGAAGCGGCGCATCCCGGGGGCGGCCTCGTCGAGGCCGCGCAGCCGCCAGCCCGCCTGGGGGAAGGCCGCATCCAGACGCCCGCGCCAGTCCGCGGGCGTCTGCCCGGCCGGCAGGTCGAGACGGTAGTGATAGTAGATCAGGCTGCCGGGCTGCTCGAGCCCGCTCGCGGCGAGGGCCTGCCGGGCGATCAGCACCCGCGGCCCCAGCGCGAAGAGCCGCGCCGCACGGTCGGGCTCCCGCTGCAGCACCCCGGTCACCACCAGCGGCACCTCGCCGATCTCCAGCCTGTCGCCGACCGCCAGCCCGAGGCGGTCGAGCAGGGCCGGATCGACGATCGCGCCCCAGTGCCCCTCCCGTTCCGCAAGCAACCCGGTGCCGCCGGCCGGCTCGGTCTCCAGCGTCCCGTGCAGGGGATAGGCCTCGTCGACCGCCTTGAGTTCGACGAGGCGCCGCAGCGCCGGGTCCGCCGGGTTGCGTGCCATGGTGCGCAGCTCCGCGGTCTCGCTGAAGGCAGCCGAGTTCGCGCGCAGCCATTCCGCCTCTTCCGGGCTGGCGACGCGGTGGACGAGCCGCAGTTCGACGTCGCCGCCGAGCAGAGCCCGGGCGTCGCGCTGCAGGCCCGCCAGCATGGCGTCCGACAGGGATCGCACGCCGGCGACGGCGGCCACGCCGATGACCAGGCAGGCGATCAGAATGCGGAAGTTGCGCAGGCCGCCACGCAGCTCGCGTCGCGCCAGCCGCCAGGCCAGCGGCAGGGTCGGGGCGGCGGGGCCGGCTTTCGGCCGGTCGAGGGCGAGGCTGCTCAAGCGACAGGCTCGTCTGCCAACAGCGTTTCGTCGCCCGTCAGGCGGCCGTCGGCGATCGACAGGCGCCGGCCGCAGCGGCCCGCCAGGGCGGGGTCGTGGGTGATCAGCAGCAGCGTGGTCCCGCGTTCGCGCTGCAAGCGGAACAGCAGGTCGATCACGCGCGCCCCGGTGGCGCCGTCGAGGTTGCCGGTCGGCTCGTCCGCCAGCAACAGGGCCGGGCCGGGTGCGAAGGCGCGCGCCAGCGCCACCCGCTGCTGCTCGCCCCCGGACAGCTGACCGGGAAAGTGTTCCATGCGATGGCCCAGGCCGACCTGCCCCAACACCTCGGCGGCGCGGGCGAAGGCATCGGAACGGCCGGCGAATTCCAGAGGAACCGCGACGTTCTCCAGCGCCGTCATCGTCGGGATCAGGTGGAAGCCCTGGAAGACGATACCGATCCGGTCGCGGCGGAACCGCGCCGCCGCATCCTCGTCGAGCGCGCTCAGGGACTGGCCGTCCACCCGCACCTCGCCGCCGGTCGGCCGCTCCAGGGCGGCGATCACCATGAGCAGCGAGGTCTTCCCGCTGCCGGAAGGGCCGACGAGGGAAACGGTCTCGCCGGCGCGCAGCGACAGGTCGATGCCGCGCAGCACCGGGACCGGACCGGCGGCGGCACGATAGGTGAGTTCGAGCCCGGACAGTTCCACCATCGCCGCATCGGCGTCGGGCCGCTCCATGTTCGGCTTCCCTCCGCCGATCCTGACCTCCTGCGGATATGGCCCAGCCGACGCCCCGATCAACTGCGGTGCGGCCGTGCGCGCTTGATCGCGCCGCGGCCGCCCCCCACACTTGCCGCCATGAACCGCGTGACCCTGCTCCTCTCGCTGCTGCTGCTGGCGACGGCCCCGATGCGATCCTTCGCCGACGATTTCCGGCTGATGGCCTTCGGTGATTCGCTCGTCCACGGTTTCGGACTGCCGGTCCGCGACTCTTTCCCGAGCCAGCTGCAGGCGGCCCTGCGCGAGCACGGCTGGAAGGTCGAGGTGCTCAACGCCGGCAACTCCGGCGACACCACGGCCGCCGGTCTCGCCCGGCTCGACTGGGCGCTCGCCGACCATCCGCAGGCCGCCATCGTGGTGTTCGGCGCCAACGACGGTCTGCGCGGCCTCGACCCCGCCGAGACCCGCGCGAACCTGGACGCCATCCTGAAGCGGTTGGCCGAGGCGAAGGTGCCGGCGCTGCTGGCGGGCATGTACGCGCCGCGCAATCTCGGCAAGACGTACATCGAGGCCTTCGATTCCCTCTACCCCGCCCTGGCCGCGACCCACGACGTGGTCTTCTATCCCTTCTTCCTGGAGGGCGTCGTCGCCCGTCCCGCCTTCAATCAGGCGGACGGGCTGCACCCCAATGCGGAGGGTGTCGCCTACATCGTGCGGGAGATGCTGCCGAAGGTCGAGGAGCTGCTGCGCCGTGCGGGCGCCCCCCGTTCCGGCCATGGCTGAGGCAACCGCCTGGCGCTCCGCCCAGAGCGCGGGGCCGCAGGAGCCGCGGGCGCTGGCGGAGGCGCTGCTGGACGGGCTGGCGCCCTTCCCCGAGGGCGCGAACTTCGGCGTGCTGTATGCGACCGACCACCTGGTCGACGTCCTGCCGTCGCTGCTCGCCTTCCTGCGCGAGAAGACCGGGATCGGCCAGTGGACCGGGACGGTCGGCTTCGGCGTCCTCGGCACGACCGCCGGGCGGAACCCGGTCGAGCACTTCGACGTGCCGGCTCTCTCCGCCCTCATCGGCCGCCTGCCACCCGACGACGTGCGTCTCTTCGGACCGACCGGCGGTGAGAGCGAGGGGCTGCTGGCAGGCCTCTCGGACTGGGCTGGCCGGGCTCACCCCCTCGTGGCGTTGGTCCACGCCGATCCGCGCACACCGGCGCTGACGGACAAGCTGACACGGCTGGCCGGCGACCAGGGCCTTTTCCTGGTGGGCGGCCTCAGCGGCTCGCGCGGCCCGACGCCACTGGTGGCGCGCGACGTCCGGCGCAACGATCAGGCTGCTCTCGGTCTTGCAGGCGCGCTGTTCGCCGGCCAGCGGGAAGTGGTCGTCGGCCTGACCCAAGGCTGCTCGCCCATCGGCCCGGTGCACCAGGTCACCGGCGCCCGCGGCAACCTGGTCGAGGAGATCGACGGCCGGCCGGCACTCGAGGTCTTCAAGGCGGAGATCGGCGACGTGCTGGCCCGCGACCTGCGACGGGTGGCGGGCTACATCCTGGTCGCGCTGCCGGTCAGCGGCAGCGACACCGGGGACTACCTCGTGCGCAACCTGCTGGCCATCGACCCGCGCGCCGGCACGCTCGCCATCGGCGACCTGGTGCTGCCGGGCCAGCCGATCCGCTTCGTGCGGCGCGACCACGACGCCGCGGTGGCCGACCTCGACCGGATGGTGGAGGACGTCGCCCGGCGGGCCGGCGGCAGGGCCAGGGCCGGCCTCTACGTCTCCTGCGTCGCCCGCGGGCCGAACCTCTTCGGCCCCGATGCAGCGGAGCTGCGCCGCATCGTCGACCGGCTGGGCCCGCTGCCGTTGACCGGCTTCTACGCCAACGGCGAGATTTGCGCCGACCGCCTCTACGGCTACACCGGGGTCCTCGCCCTCTTCTGCTGACCCCTCAGCCTTCTTCCGGAGACAGCCCATGGACATGCGACCGCTCGGCCGTAGCAACATCCAGGTGAGCGCCGTGTGCCTCGGCACGATGAACTGGGGCAGCTTCAACAGCCGGGACGAGGGCTTCGCGCAGATGGACTACGCCCTCTCCCGGGGCGTGAGCTTCTGGGATGCGGCCGAGATGTACCCCGCACCGCCCACCGAGGCGACCTTCGGCCGGACCGAGGAGATCATCGGCGAATGGCTCGCCAGCCGTGGCGGGCGCGACCGGATCGTCCTGGCCACCAAGGTGGTCGGGGCCGGCCCGCGCTTTCCCTTCCTGCGCGGCGGCGACGTGCGGCTGGATCGCCGGAACATCGAGGCGGCGATCGACGCCAGCCTGCGGCGGCTGAAGACCGACTACGTCGACCTCTACCAGCTCCACTGGCCGGACCGCACCACCAACAACTTCGGCCAGCTCGGCTTCTCGCCGCAGGACGACGAGGCCGCGACGCCGCTGGCGGAGACGCTGGAGGTGCTGTCCGACCTGGTCAAGGGGGGCAAGGTGCGCGAAGTCGGCGTCTCCAACGAGACGCCCTGGGGGGTGATGACCCTGCTCGCCCTGGCCGAGAAGGGCGTGGGCCCGCGCATCGTCTCGATCCAGAACCCCTACAGCCTGGTCAACCGCTCCTTCGAGGTGGGGCTGGCCGAGATCAGCCTGCGCGAGCAGGTGAGCCTGCTGGCCTATGCCCCGCTCGCCGGCGGCGCCCTGTCCGGCAAGTACCTCTACGGCCGCCGGCCCGAAGGCGCCCGCTACAGCGTGCCGAACAACCCGCGCTACATCCGCCGCGAGGGCGAGGTGCCGATCGCCCGCTACGTCGCGCTCGCGCACCAGCACGGCCTCGACCCGGCGGTGCTCGCGCACGCCTTCGTCTACGGCCGCCCCTTCCTGACCTCCTCGATCGTCGGGGCGACCAGCATCGCGCAGTTGAAGACCGCCATCGACGCCGCCGAGGTCACGCTGGACGCCGACTGCCTGCAGGCGATCGAGTCGATCCACGCCGACGCCTCGAACCCCTGTCCGTAGGCTTCGAATCCCTCTATTCATGAAGGGGGGACCGGAGCGCGGCCAGCGCGTCGGCGCTCGCAAGTGGAGGACAAGGCCATGCGCCTCTTCGTCGCCCTGGACCTGCCCGACGAGGTCCGCGAGCAGTTGGAGACCCTCTGCGCCGGCGTGCCCCAGATGCGCTGGGTGCCGCCGGAGAACCTGCACATCACGCTGCGTTTCGTGGGCTCGGTGGACAATGCCGCCGCCCGCGACCTGGACGACGCCCTCGCCGCCATCACCTTCCCCAGCTTCGAGCTTTCGCTGGCCGGCGTGGGCGCCTTCGACGAGGGTCGTGTCGTCAACACCCTCTGGGTCGGCGTGCCGCAGAACGAGGCCCTGACCCGCCTGCAGGGCAAGGTCGAGCAGGCTGTCAGCCGTGCCGGCCTGAACAGCGGCCGGCAGCGCAAGTTCAAGCCGCACGTCTCGCTCGCCCGCGGGCGGGCCGCCTTCGAGCCGAAGCTGCAGGGCTGGCTGACCCGCCACGCCCTGTTCCGCACGCCGCCCTTCGAGGTCGACTCCTTCGCCCTCTTCTCCTCGATCCTCAATCCGACGGGGGCCCAGTACACAAAGGAGGTGGACTATCCGCTGGAGCGCGCCTACGCCGGCTGACGCAGCGGCCCAGCGACCGCCTGCCCCCTTGCCCGGAACGGCGCGGCGGTGGACACCACGGGAGCCATGACCGCCCGTCCCCGCCGCCTCTTCCGCTGGCCCCTGCGCATCCTCGGTGCGCTGCTCGCTCTTGTCCTGCTGCTGGTCGTCGGCGGCTACTTCTACGCCGGCGCGTCGCTGCCTCAGACCCGCGGCGAGGTGGTCGTCCGCGGCCCGCAGGCCGAGATCGAGATCCTGCGCGACCGGCAGGGACTGGTGACGATCCGCGCCGGCAACCGGGAGGATGCCGCCTTCGGCCTCGGCTGGGTGCACGCCCAGGATCGCCTGACCCAGATGATGCTGACCCGCCGGGTCGGACAGGGGCGGCTGTCGGAGGTGGTCGGCCCGGCGACGGTGGGGATCGACCGGGTGATGCGCACCCTCGGGCTGGCCCGTCGCGCCGAGGCGGCGGTCGCCCACCTCCGGCCTGAGACGCTGGCGGTGCTGACGGCCTATGCCGCCGGGGTCAATGCCCTGCTCGACAGCAACCGGCCGCTGCCGGCGGAGTTCCTCTTCCTCGGGCAGCCGGAGCCCTGGCGGCCGGCGGACAGCCTGCTGTGGGGCAAGCTCATGGCCCTGCGCCTGTCCGGCAACTGGGAGCAGGAGCTGCGCAACGCCCGGCTGGCGACCCTGCTCTCCCCCGCCGAGCGCGCGATCCTCTTCCCGGACCTGCCGGCAGGGTCGGCCACCACCCTGCCCGCCGGCCTGCGGTCCGGGCTGGGGGGCGGGACACCGCTGGACGCCCTGCCCGCCGCCCTGCGGCCCACCCTGGCCAGCAACATCTGGGCGGTCGACGGCAGCCGGACGGCGAGCGGCCGGCCGCTGCTGGCCAATGACCCGCATCTCTCCTTCTAGGCGCCGATCCTCTGGCACCTCGTGCGCATCGAGACGCCCGAAGGCGTGGTCGCGGGGGCCAGTTCCGCCGGGGTGCCCGCCGTGCTGATCGGCCACAACGATCGCATCGCCTGGGGCTTCACCACGACCGGCAGCGACACCCAGGACCTGGTGGCCGAGCGCCTGGTCGACGGCGACCCGACCCGCTACGCCACGCCCGACGGGCCCCGTGCCTTCCAGACCCGGGAGGAGGTGATCGCCGTGCGCGGCGGCGACCCGGTGCGCATGGCGGTCCGCGAGGGCCGCTTCGGGCCGGTGGTCTCCGACCTGCCCTCGGCGGCGGCGGGAACGAAGCCGGGGACCGTGCTGACCCTCGCCTGGCCGGCGCTGGCCGACGACGACACCTCGGCCGACGCTCTGGTGGCGGTCAATCACGCGCAGGATTGGGACGACTTCACGGCGGCGCTCGAGCGCTGGGTGGCGCCCCAGCAGAACGTCTTCTACGCCGACACCGCCGGGCACATCGGCTTCTACACCCCCGGCCGCACGCCGGTGCGCACCGACGGCGACGGTTCGGTGCCCCTGGCGGGCGAGGGCCTGCGGCAGGTCTGGTCCGGCTTCATCCCCTTCGCCGACCTGCCCCACGCGCTGGATCCGGCCGGCGGCCTGCTGGTCAACGCCAACAACCGGATCGTCGGCCCCGACTACCCCTACCTGCTGTCGACCGACTGGGAGGCGCCCTACCGGGCGGAGCGCATCCAATCCGTCCTGGGGAACAGGCAGGGCCTGACGGCGCAGGACATGGTGGACCTGCAGCACGACGACCTGTCGGAGGTGGCGCGCGACCTGCTGCCCCTCATGCTGCAGGCCGCCCCGCTGGACGGCATCGAGGCACGCGCCCGGGACCTGCTCGCCGCCTGGGACTACCGCATGGACCGCGACCGGCCGGAGCCGCTGCTGTTCCAGGCCTGGCTGTTCCACCTGCAGGACCGGCTGATGGCGCCGCTCGGACCGGCGGCGGCGGACCTGCCGCGCTGGAACCCCACCGCCGTGAAGGCGATCCTGACGGGACATCGCGACTGGTGCGCGCGCACCGGCCAGGACTGTCCCGGCCTGCTGAAGCAGGGCCTCTCGCTGGCACTGGCGGAACTGGCACCGCCCGGCAGCGGCGCGGCCAAGGACCTCTCGCAGCTGCGCTGGGGCGACCACCACCGGGTGCACCTCGCCAACCCGATCTTCGGCCGGATCCCCTGGCTCGCCTGGGCGACGACGACCGTGCTGCCGACCGACGGCGGCAACTACACGGTCAATCGCGCGACCCCCTCGGCGTCGTGGGACAGCCGCTATCAGGACGTGCACGGGGCGGGGCTGCGGGCGGTCTTCGACCTCGCCGACCTCGACGCCTCGCGCTTCGTCATCGCCGGCGGCCAGTCGGGGCACCCGCTGTCGCCGCACTGGGCCGACCTCGCCGAGGCTTGGCGGGACGGCCACACCGTGCGACTGGTCGCACCGGCCGAAGACGAGGCGGAGCGTCTCGTGCTGCGCCCTCTCCGCCGGGAGCCCGAGCATGCAGGATGACCCCGTGATCGGCCTGGACGCGGTGCGCGCCGCCGCCGCGGGCATCGCAGGCCGCGTGGTGCGCACGCCGACCGTGCCGGCGGCCCGGCTGGGCGAGGTGCTGGGCTGCGAGCTGTGGCTCAAGCTGGAGAGCCTGCAGTTCACCGGCTCCTTCAAGGATCGCGGCGCCTGCTGGAAGCTGCAGAACCTCTCGGCCGACGAGGCGGGCCGGGGCGTCATCGCCGTGTCGGCGGGCAACCACGCGCAGGGTGTGGCCTACCACGCGCAGCGGCTGGGCCTGCCGGCCACCATCGTGATGCCGCGCTTCGCCCCCTTCGCGAAGGTGGAGCGCACCCGCGGCTTCGGCGCCGAGGTGGTGCTGACCGGCGACACCCTCGATGCCGCCGCGGAAACCGCCCGCGCCATCGCCGCGGAGCGCGGGCTGACCTTCGTCCATCCCTACGACGATCCCCTGGTGATCGCCGGCCAGGGCACCATCGGCCTGGAACTGGCCGCGGAGCTGCCGCCGGTCGACGTGATGGTGGTGCCGATCGGCGGCGGCGGCCTGATCTCCGGCATCGCCACCGCATTGAAGGCGCTGCGGCCGGAGATCGAGGTGCTGGGCGTCGAGACCCAGCTCTTCCCCTCGATGCGCCAGGCGATCAGGGGCGAGGCGGCTACCTCGGCCGGCGCGACCCTGGCCGACGGCATTGCCGTGAAGACGCCGGGACGGCTGACGCGGGCGATCATCGAGCGGCTGGTGGCGGACATCGTGCTGGTCGACGAGCCGGCGCTGGAGACGGCCGTGCACTACCTCGCCGAACGCCAGAAGCTGGTGGCGGAAGGTGCGGGCGCGGCCGGCGTGGCCGCCATCCTCGCCGAGCCGGAGCGCTTCCGCGGCAGGCGGGTGGCCACCGTGCTCTGCGGCGGCAACATCGACATGCGGCTGCTGGCCGGCGTGCTGGAGCGCGGGCTGGTGCGCGACGGCCGGCTGGCGCGCCTGCGGATCGCCATCGTCGACGTGCCCGGCCAGCTCGCCCGGCTGACCGAGATCATCGGCACCAGCGGCGCCAACATCATCGAGGTGACCCACCAGCGGCTCTTCGCCGACGTGCCGGCCAAGCGGGCCGACGTCGACATCATCGTGGAGACCCGCGACAGCGCCCACGTCGCCGAGATGATCGACCGCCTCGCCGCCTCCGGCTTCCCCGCCCGCCTGCTCTCCCCCCGGTCGACCGACGTCAACGGGTGAGGCCGGCAGTCTCGCCGCCCTTCCCTTTCGGCTGGTCGGAGGGCCGTCGCCATGGCGGCGGCCGGCTTTGCCGGCCGACCCTTCCCGCAGCGATGCCCCGATCGCATTGCGCGGGAAAAGCCGGCGGGTGCACTCTGCTCCTCGGAGCGGCAGGGAGACAGCCATGAGCGACACCATATCCTTCGTTGTCGATGCGCCCGAAGCCGGCGACGGGAAGGGCCTGTTCGGCAGCAGCCGGCCGGAGCGGCGCGAACTGCCGGTCGACGTGCTGCAGGCCCAGTTCAAGGCCGAGACCGAGAAGCTGCTGGCCATCCTGGACGCCGTGCCCAGCAAGCCGGACTGGACCCTGGAGAGCGTCGAGGTCGGCGTCGAGATCTCGGCCGAGGCGGGCGTGTCCTTCATCGGCACGGCGACCGCGGGTGCCACGGCCTCGATCAAGCTGACCTTCAAACGCTGAGCGCGGCCGGTCCGGGGCATGGCGGTCAAGGCGGTCATCGCCGGAGCGGCGACCTACCGCTCCCCCCACATCCGCGATCTGCCGGCGGTCGCCACCGACCTGCGGCGGATCCGCAGCCTCTTCGAAGGCTGCGAGATCGAGGTGTTGGACGAACTGGTCGATCCCGGCCGCACCCGTCTGCTGACCACCTTCCGGCGGGCCTGCCAGGTGACGGGGGCGGCCGACGACCTGATCCTCTACTTCTCGGGCCATGGTCAGGCCTGGCGCGGCGAGGACTACCTCGTGCCCGCCGACGCGGTGATCGACGACGTCGAGATCCTCGATGAGGTGCTGGTGCCGGTCGACCTCGGCGGCGCCATCCAGGCGTCCCGGGCCGCCTCGGTCACCCTGCTGATCGACGCCTGCCGGGAGGGCGTCGAACTGGACACCAAGAGCACCGACTTCACCACCTGGCGGGTCCGGCGCATCGAGGGCAAGACTGTCGCGGTCGCCGCGCTCTACTCCTGCACCCACGGCAGCTACAGCCGGGTGATCAGCGCCGAATACGGCAGCCTCTTCACCGCCTCCCTCTGCGAGGCGGTGAGCGACCGCGACTACGGGGAAGGCACCATCGAGTCGGTGGCGACGGCCGTGCAGCGCTACGTCACGGCCAATGCCGAGCGCTTCAGGCTCGCGCCGCAGACCATCGTGCTGCAGGCCGCCCGCGCCCAGGACGGACGGCCGCTGCGCCCGATCTTTCCCGACGGCAAGCGGCTGCTGGAGCGCGGGACGGCGGGGTCGGAGAGCGGCCGGCACCCGCACTGCGACTTCCTCTGGCCCAGGTACAGCGGCGTCTACGAGGCCTGGGCCGCCGGCCATCGAGGTGCCGGCGTCACCATCGCCCTGATCGACCAGGCGGTCTACGCGGCCCACATCGAGCTGCGGCACTGCCGGCTCAGCCAGCACGGCGTCGGAGACGTGCCAACCCCCTGCGAAGCGGCCGCCGGCCTGCCGCCGGCCGGCGCGGCAGCGGACCAGCGTGGCGATCTCTTCGCCCATGCCGAGGCGTGGCAACGTTACGAGAAGCTCTTTCGCGGCCGCGGTTCCGGCGGCCACGCCACCGCGCTCGCCGGCGTCGTCTGCGGCACCAACGTCGGCGTCGCACCCGAGGCCGAACTGGTCAACTTCTCGGTCTACCGCCCGCAGGCGACGCTGACCGATACCTTCACGCTGCTGCAGGCGCTGGCCGAAGCCTTGCGGCTCGCCGGCGAGCGGCAACGCACGATCGTCCTGCTGACGAGCGGCGGTCCCGCCCCGAACAGGGCGCTGCAGGAGGTGGTCGCCGCCTTCGCCCGCGACGACCTGCTGCTGGTCGCGACAGCCGGCAACGCCCCCGAGAGGGGCGTCTGCTATCCCGCACGCTGGCCGCAGGCCCTGTCGGTCGGCGCCGTCTCCCGCGCTCTCGCCGTCGAGCCCTTCTGCGACTACCGGGCCCACGGCCACCCGGAGCCGGACGTCTACGGCCTGGGCACCGGCCTCTTCCCCAGCCCGACCGGACCTTTCGACTACGCCCCCGGCCGCGGCACGTCCTTCGCCGCCGCCTACGTCGCCGGCATCGCCGCCCTGCTGTGGTCCGCCGAGCCCGGCCTTACCGCCGGCGACCTGCGCACCCGGCTGTTGAAGCGGGCGGCAGGGTGCAGGGCGGCGAGGCCGGGCTGGCGGTGGCCGACTGGCGTGGCGGAGACTGAGGCCGGGCGTCAGCCGAAGGTGCGGCCCTCGTCGAAGACGATCTCCACCTCGCGGTTGCCCTCGGAGTAGCCATCGAAGGGCTGGCCGTCCTCGTCGATGCGGGCGAGCGGGTCCTCGCCCTCGACCACGGTCGTGCCGATGCGCAGCAGGACCAGGTTCTCCTCCCCCTGGGCCTCGAAGCGGTAGAGCGAGCCGGCCGGCAGCATGATGCCCTGGTTGGCGCCGAGCACCCGCACCTCGCCGCCGGGGCCGCGGAACTCCGCCCGTCCCTGCAGGATCAGGAAGACGTGGTCCTCGTAGGGGTGGGCGTGGAGCGCGTTCTCACCGCCCTGGGCGTAGCACTTCAGGACCACGCTGAGCTTGTCGGTCGCCGCCAGCGGCAGGTTGGTCCGGCCCTGCTTCAGCAGCGGGGTGCGGACGTCGAAGGTGTGCGGCCGCCCGGTGGCCGCCATCTCGGCAAGCTGGCGGCGCCACTCGTCGGTGCTCTGGGCGATGCGGGAGGTGAGATCGTCGGTCACAACGGTCATGGTACCTGCTCGGACTCCTGATACGGATGGTCAGCCCTGGCGGAGGACCAGGTTGATGGTCTTGCCTTCGGTGTAGCTGTACAGCTCCTCGATGCCTTCCTCACGGCCGACACCGCTGTTCTTGTAGCCACCGAAGGGCACCGCGAGATAGTGGGCGGAGAAGCCGTTGATCCACTGGTGCCCGGACTGCACCTGACGGGCGGTGCGAAAGGCCCGATCGACGTCCCGGGTCCAGATGGCGGCGGTCAGGCCGTACTCGGTGCTGTTGGCGATCCGGATCGCCTCCTCCTCGGTGCGCCAGCGCAGCACCGACAGGATCGGCCCGAAGACCTCCTGCTGGGCGATGCGCATGTCGGCGGTGACGTCCGAGAAGACCGCCGGCTCCACCCAGAAACCGCGCTCGAACTGCTGGCCCTGGGGGCGGCGGCCGCCGATCATCAGCTTCGCGCCGTCCTCCTGGGCGACCCGCAGGAAATGCTGGGTCTTGTCGTACTGCATGCGCGAGTTGACCGGCCCGACGTCGGTGTCCTCGCTCATGGGATCGCCGATGCGGAAGCGCGAGACGGCGTCGACCACCCGCTCCAGCACCGCGTCGTGCACGTCCTCGTGCAGCAGCAGGCGGCTGGTCGAGCCGCAGGACTGCCCCTGCCAGGTGAAGTTCATGCCGGCCACCGCGGCCTTCGCGACCTCCTCCACGTCGACGTCGGGATAGACGATCATCGGGTTCTTGCCGCCGAGCTCCAGCGAGACGTGCTTGACCGCGACCTCGGCGGCCGAGCGCTGGATGGCCCGCCCGGTGGCGGGCGAGCCGATGAAGGCGATGCGCTTGATGCCCGGGTGGCGCACCAGCGCGTCTCCCGCGGTGCGGCCGGAGCCGGTGACGACGTTGAAGACGCCCGGCGGCAGGGCCTCGCGGGCGATCTCCGACAGGATCATGGCGGAAAGCGGCGAGGTCTCGGGCGGCTTGACGATCACCGCGTTGCCGGCCGCCAGGGCCGCCGCCGTGCGGGCGACGGCGAACATCAGCGGGTGGTTGAAGGGGGCGATCCGGCCGACGACGCCGTAGGGCTCGCGGATGGTGATGTGCAGGTTGCCAGGCGAGGACGGGATGGTCTCGCCCTTCAGCTCGGGCGCAAGGCCGGCGTAGTACTTCAGGCTGTCGACGCTCATGCCGACGTCCTTGCGCATCGGCTTGATCGTATTGCCGGTGTCCAGCACCTCGACGCGCAGGATCTCGTCGGCCCGGGCGTTGAGCGCGTCACCGAAGGCCCGCATCCGCTCGCCGCGCTCCAGCGGCGACAGGGCCGCCCAGGCCGGCCAGGCCGCCTGAGCGGCCTGGAAGGCGCGCTCCACGTCCTGGGCATCGCCGGCGGGAACCCGGCCGATCACCTCCTCGGTCGCGGGATTGATGGACTCGTCCCAGCCGCCGCCGACCGCTTCCACCAGTTCGCCGCCGATCAGCATGCGTTCGGCTTCGGTAGCTCTCATCTCTCGGCCTTTCCTTCGGTATCTAACCTTTGGCGCAGAATGGCGGCGCCGCGGGCCTCTGTCCAATAGCTTTGCTTTCGGCGAGCCAGAAGGCTGCGCGTCAGCTGTGGGTCAGCCCGCCGTCCAGCAGCAGCACCTGTCCGGACATGTAGGCGCTGGCGTCGGAGGACAGGAACAGCACCGCCCCGACCATATCGGCCGGCGTCCCCGGCCGCGGCACGGACTGCATGGCGATCATCGCCCGCTTCTGCTCCTCGGTGACCGTCTTGCGCGGCACCTCGGTGTAGGTCGCGCCCGGCGCGACGGCATTGACCGTGATGCCGAAGCCGCCGACCTCGTGGGCCATCGCGCGGGTGAGGCCGTCGATCGCAGCCTTCGAGGTGACGTAGTGGAGGTAGTTGGGCCGGCCCATGCGCACGGCGGCCGCCGAGATGTTGACGATGCGGCCCCAGCCGGCCCGGCGCATCGGCTCCAGCATGGCGCGGGAGGCCAGGAAGGCGCCCGTGGTGTTGACCTTCAGCACCCGCTCCCACTCCCCCAGGGGGATCTCCCAGAAGGGCCGCATGGCCAGGGTCGAGAAGACGGCGGCGTTGTTCACCAGGATATCGATGCGGCCGTGCCGCGCCAGCACCGCCTCGCGCAGGGCATCCAGGGAGGCGGGGTCCGAGACGTCCGTGCGCACCGCCAGGGTCTGGCCGCCGATCTCGGCGGCGACCGAGCGGGCCGCCTCCTCGTTCAGGTCGGCCACCACCGGCAGAGCGCCGCTGCGGGCGAAGCCGGCGGCCATGGCGCGGCCGATCCCCTGGGCCGCGCCGGTGACGATGGCCACCCGGCCGCGCAGGCTGTCGTAGACGTCGGTCAAGGCAAACTCCGCTTTCAACGCATCAGGGAGGGGAGCCACAGCGCGAGCTGCGGCAGAGCTATCAGCAGCACCGCCAGCAGGATGCCGCAGAGCAGGTAGGGCAGGCTGGCGGCCACGACCTGCGGCAGGCTCGTGCCCGGCGGGGCAACGCCGAGCAGGACGAAGAGCCCGAGCCCGAACGGCGGCGTCGCCAGGCTGATCTCCAGGACGAGCAGCATCAGCACGCCGAACCAGATGGGGTCGTAGCCGAGGGTGCCCAGCAGCGGGAAGAAGATCGGCACGGTCAGCATCATGATCGAGACCGATTCCATCAGCATGCCGAGGACCAGCAGGATCAGCAGCATGGCGGCGAGCACCGCGAGCGGCGCCACCTCCAGCTCCGCCGCCCAGCGGATCAGGCCGCTCGACGCGCCGGAGAAGGCGAGGATCTGGCTGAAGGTCGATGAGCCGAGGATGATCAGGAAGACCATGCCGGTGACCCGCAGGGTGCCGCGCAGCGAGGCGAGGATGGCCGGCCAGGTGAGCGCCCGGAAGCCGGCCGCGACCAGCAGGACGCCGAGCACGCCGAAGGCCGCGGCCTCGGAGGGGGTGGCGATCCCGAGGATGATCAGGCCGACCACCAGGAAGATGACGCCGCCCATGGGCAGCAGGTTGACGACGGCGAGCCGCAGCTTGGTGCCGAGAGAGACGGCTTCCACCGGGTACTGCGGGGCCGCGCCCGGGTCGATCCGGACCGAGACGAAGATGACGAGGCCGTAGAGGCCGGCGAGGACCACGCCCGGCAGCAGGCCCGCGATCAGCAGCCGGCCGATGTCGATCTGGGCGATGGAGCCGAGCAGCACCGCCAGAGCCGACGGCGGGATCATGATGGCGAGGCCGCCGGTCGCGATGATCGGCCCCATCGAGAGGTGGTGCTTGTAGCCGCGCTCGGTCATCTGCGGCAGCAGCGTGGAGCCGAGCATGGCCGTGTTGGCGATGCTGGAGCCGGAGAGCGCGGCGAAGAGCGTGCCGCCGCCGACGGTGAGGTAGGCCAGCCGCCCCGGCAGGTTGCCCAGCAGCTTGTCGAAGACGTCGAAGACGCGGGCGGCGACCCCGGTGTGGAAGAAGAGCTCGCCCATCAGCAGGAACAGCGGGACCGGCACCAGGGCGAAGGTCGTCACCGAGGTGGTGGCGTTGGCCAGGAGCTGCTTGATCGCCGCCTCGCCGCCGATGAAGACCAGGGCGCCGATCAGGTTGGCGAGCAGGAAGGCGAAGGCGACCGGCATGCGGACCGCCATGAGCACCAGGATGATGCCGACGAGAAGGGCGCCCGCTTCGTACCAGGCCATGGCTCAGGCTCCCGTCCGTTCGTCGCGGCCGCCGTAGAGGTCGTCGAACCCCAGCAGGCAGCGCAGGAACTCCGTGGCGCAGAGGAAGAGACCGACGGCCAGGACCGCGTAGAGGAACCAGCGCGGCAGGATGATCGAGCGGATGTCCAACTCGCCCCGGCCCCAGGCCTCGATCGCGAGTTCGCCGGCGTACCAGGCGAGGATCAGGCAAAGACCGATGCAGGCGAGGTAGACCAGCTTCGCCAGCCAGCGCCGCACGCTCTGGGAGGCGACGAGGTCGATCGCCTCCACCCAGACATGGCCCTTGAGGCGGACCAGCCAGGGTGCCACCGCCATGGTCACGACCAGCATGGCGTACTCGGTGAGGGCGGAGGTGAAGTCCGGCGGCTGCAGGCCGACGGTGCGCACGCAGACGTCCCAGACGATGGCGACGAAGGTGAGCGCCAGGCAGAGCCCGGCGATCCAGGCGAGACCGAAGATCAGGCCGTCGTAGGCCCGGGCCAGGGCACGCATCGGCAGGTCCCTCGCAGGAGCGCGGCGGCCGCGGGCAGGCCCACGGCCGCCGGAAGGCTCAGGGCTGGTAGAACTTCTCGCGCAGGGCCTCGACGTTGCTGGGGTCGCGGCTCTTCAGGCGGTCCCAGACCAGGTCGAAGGCGATCTGCCGGTGCTTGTCGCCCTTCTCCAGGGTGTAGAACTCCATGCCCGCGTCCTGCAGGATCTTCTCCTCGCGCTCGCGGATCGCCTGGAAGCTCTCGGCGGTGGCCTTCTCGTGCTCGATCGCCGCCTGGGTCAGGATCTGCTTCGCCTCGTCGGAGAGGGACTCCCACTTGTCGGCGTTCATGATGATGGCGATGTCGAGCTGCCAGACCGGCGGCTCGACGCGGTAGTTCAGGAACTTGTAGACACCGATGTCGGTGAAGGAGATGGCCGGCCAGCCGAGCCCCTTGACCACGCCCCGCTCCAGCGCCGGGAACATCTCGGAGGTCTGCAGGATGACGTTGGTGGCGCCGAGCTTCTCGAACCACTCCTTGTAGGCCGGCGTGGCGCGCATGCGCACGCCGCTGAGGTCGAGCACGCCGTCGGCGGTCAGCTTCGGCTCGTCGACCAGATAGATGTAGAAGGGGATGCCGCCGCTCTGCCAGCTCAGGAACTTGGCGTTGAGCTTCTCGTGCCAGATCTTGTCCAGCAGGTCGATGCCGCCGTTCTCGCGTGCCTCGACCGGTGTCGTCGTCGCGCCGAACAGGGCGTCGGCCTCCGGCACGTTGCCGTTGTAGTAGGACGTCGGCCCCATCTGCATGTCGAAGACGCCGTTGCGGATGGCGGTGTCCTGCTGCTGCGGCGGGATCACCTCAGGGCCGCCGATCAGGTCGATCTGGACGACGCCCTCGCCCTCCCGGTTCACGCGGTCGATGAAGGCCTGGAACTGCTTGGTGAAGGGCAGATTGACCGGAAAGGCCGAGACGGCCTTGAGGTGGACGGCCTCGGCGGAAGCGCCGCCGGCGAACAGAGTCAGGGCGAGGCCGCAGGCCGCGGCCAGAAGGACTGGCTTCATGATTCCTCCCTTCCGTGGCCGAAGGCGCCACGGAAATGCTTATCCATCTAAGCAATCTGATGGCCTGTCATCGAACAGTCCAATAGGTTGTTCGACGCGAATCCATAGCCGAACGACTATGAGTCATGCTCCGCGGAATCAGCCTTCAGAAGCTCGAGGTCTTCCACCAGGTGGTGCGCTCGGGCAGCGTCACCCGCGCCGCCGAGGCGCTGAACGTCTCGCAGCCGGTGGTCACGGCCCACCTGCGCTCGCTGGAGGAGAAGCTGGGCGTCCGCCTGGTGACGCAGAAGGGCCGGACCATCGCCCTCACCGCAGCCGGCGAGCGGGTCGCCGCGTGGGCCGACAGCCTGCTGATCCGCACCCGCGAGCTGGAGCGGGAGCTGGACGGTCTGACCGACGGCCAGTCGGGCAGCGCCATCATCGCCGCCTCGATGACCGCCGGCACCTACACCCTGCCCGACCTGCTGGCCGAGTTCGGCCGCGACCATCCGGGCTCGGACCTGCGGGTCACGGTCTCCGATCCGCGCATCGCCACCACGGCGGTGCGCCAGGGCGGCTGTGACTTCGCCGTGCTGATCCTCGACCCCAGCCAGGGCGCCGACGACCTGCAGGTCGAGCCGCTGTGGGACGAGCCGCTGGTGCTCTGCGCGGCAGCGGGCTTCCGGCCGGCGGACCGGCCTCTGGACGCGGCCGCCCTCGCCGATCTCACTTTCGTCACCTCGCCCGAGGGCCAGGTGCGGCGCGAGAAGGAGGACGAGCTGCTGCAGCGCGCCGGCCTGGCCCGCGGGCGGGTGTCGGTGCAGCTCGGGCATCCGGAGGCGATGAAGCGGGCCGTCCTGGCGGGCATGGGGGCCTCCTTCCTGCTGCTGTCGAGCGTGCGCGAGGAGCTGGAGACGGGCAGGCTGGTGCGCCTGCCGCTCGACACGCCGCCGATGCACATCCCGCTCTTCCTGGTGCACCGCCGCTCGAAGGTCTTCTCGCCCCTGCAGGAACGGCTGATGGCCCGGGTGCGGGCGGCCTACCGGGCCGAGCGCGACCGGCCGGTGCCTTAGGAAGGGCCGGAGAGCTTCATGAGCAGCAGCCCGGCGAGGATGAGCAGCGCGGCGAGCAGGCGGAGCGGGCTCGCCCCCTCGCCGAGGAAGACGATCCCCACAAGGAAGGTTCCCACCGCGCCGATGCCCGTCCAGATGACGTAGGCCGTGCCGAGCGGCAGCGAGCGCATCGACCAGGCCAGCAGACCGAAGCTCACGAGCATGGCCGCGCCGGTGACGACGGTCGGGCCGAGGCGGGTGAAGCCCTGCGACTGCTTCATCGCGAAGGCCCAGACGACTTCGAACAGACCGGCGACGACGAGAAGGGACCAGGCCATGGCGGACTCCCCGGATCGGAGCGCCGGGCCGTCCCGGACTTCATCCCGAGGAGGGGGAGGACGTGGCCTCGCATGACCTTTGTGGGGGGGCACGGCGGCGGGATCAAGGTCGCCCGGCCGTGGACCGGCGGACCGGGGAGACGGTGGCCCCTACCCGCCCGGCTCGGCCGGCGCCCGGTCGAGGGCCGGGAAGAGCAACTCGACGGTGGTGCCGGCCGCACTCGCACTCTCGATCCGGAAACGCCCGCCCTGCGCCTCGGTCAGGCTGCGCGCCAGGGGCAATCCCAGGCCCGTGCCGGTGACGTCGGCCCGGGTCATGGCGTTGTCCGCCCGGCCGAAGGGGCGCAGTGCGAGCGTGAGCTCCTCCGCGCTCATGCCGATCCCGTCGTCGCGGATGCGGATCACCGCCTCCGCCCCGCGGCGCTCCAGTTCCAGGCGAACCACCCCGCCTTCCGGCGTGAACTTGACCGCGTTGGACAGCAGGTTGAGCAGCACCTGCCGCAGGCTGCGCCGGTCGGCGTGGATCGACAGGCCCGGCGGGCCCTCGCCGAGGCTGACACTCACGCCCCGCGCATCGCCCATCGGCCGGACGACGGCGAGCGCCTGCTCGGCCAGAGGCCGCACCTCCAGCGCCGCCATGCTGAGCTGCAGATTGCCGGCCTCGGCGCGGGCGGATTCCAGCAGGGCGTCGACCAGCTCCAGCAGGTGGCGGCCGCTGCTGCCGATGAGCTCGGCGGCCTCCGGGTAGCGTTTGTCCTGCAGAGGGCCGTAGCCCTCGCGCCTGATCAGATCGGCGAAGCCGATGATGGCGTTGAGCGGGGTGCGCAGGTCGTGGCTCATCATCGCCAGGAACTGCGACTTGGTGCGCGTCGCCTCCTCGGCCCGCTCGCGCGCCGCCGACAGTTCCCGCGTACGCTGGCGCACGCGCGCCTCCAGCTCCTGATTGGTCTGGCGCAGGCGGGCGACCGCCTCGCGCCGCTCCGCCACCAGGGCGGCGATCAGCAGGGCGTTGATCGAGCAGAGCACGACCATGGCGCCCAGGGCCGTCAGCGGCTTTTCGGCGCCCAGCACGTTGAAGGGGCCGACCCCGACGACGGTGCCGATGGTGGCGATGATCGCGATCAGGGTGAAGAGCGTGTAGGCCGAGCGCAGCGACCAGCGCAGCGTCACCCAGGCGAGCGGCAGGGCCAGCAGGTAGGGCACGTAGCCGACGAGCTGGCGCTGCAGGTCGCCGCGGGTGAAGAGCGCGATCGCCACCAGCAGGGTGCCGAGGGAGACGGCCGCGCCCTCGATCAGCTCGCGCCGCGAAGCCTGGGAGGGTGGCGCGGTGGCCCACAGCAGGATCGTCGGTGCCAGGTAGAGGGCGCCCCCCGCGTCCGAGAGCCACCAGGTCGTCCAGATGTCCCAGATGGCGCCGGCCGGCAGCCCCTCCGACAGCCCGATGGCGGCGGCCCCGCCGGTGGCGACGATCGCCCCGTGCAGCAGCAGCCCGAAGCCGACGAAGGCCCCGAGGCTGCGCAGGCTGTGGAACACCCTGTCGGGCGGCGCGACCTGGCGGATCAGCCAGGCCGCCAGGATCGGGCCGAGGCAGTTGGTGAGCGAGATGGCGACGGTCACCAGCACCGGCGGCGAGAAGAGGATGTCGTTGGCGAGGAAGGAGCCGACGAAGAGCCCCGGCGCCAGCCGCGGCCCGCCGAGCATCGCGGCGGCCAGGGCGATGCTGGCCGGCAGCCAGATCGGCGCCGGGAACAGGCCGAAGGCCGCGAAGAAGCGGGCCACCGCCAGGCCCAGCAGGAAGTAGGCGGCCGCGACCGCGAGGTTCCAGAGCACGATCCGGAACCCCCGGATCGATCCGTCCCACCCGTCGTTCCGGGCCGGGGGCGCTTCCACCCTGCGCGGCCCGCGTACAAGTTCCGTCAGCAACGCCATCGGCGTCCAGCCGCGCTCCCGTCCTTCGGCACCCGCCGCGGCTCAAGCGCCGCTGCGATCCCAGAGGGGGTGAATTACCATGCCGGGCGGCGGCGCGTCATGGGCGCGAAAGCGCCCACCGCCCCTTCGGCGACGCCTGTCTGGCATGCGCGGGCCTGCAAGTGGCGGAGACCGCCGCGACGGGGGCGTCGATCGCGCCTCAGGAACCCTCGGGCAGGACGACGACCGAGGTGCCGCCTCTGACCGTGCCGGCGGCGTCGCGCAGCTCCAGGCGGACCCGGCCGGCGACGTAGTCGGTCGGGATGGCCGCGCCCGTGCCGGAGAGGAAGACGGTGAAGGTCCGCATGAGGTCGCGGGCGAAGAAGCTGCTCGCCGACGCGCCGGGCAGGCCGAGGCAGACGCCGCTGCGCGGGTCGGTCTCGCAGACGCTGGCGGTAACCGGCAGGGCCGCGCCGACCACGGGCACGGCAGTCAGGGTCGCCGAGGCGCCGATGTTCGTGCTGGCGACGGTGAAGAAGCCGGGCCGCGCCGGATCGCTGGAGAGCGGCACGGTGCCGGCGCCGTCGAGCGTGCTGTAGATGGAGATGGGGTCGGGCACCGGCCCGGTCTCGGCGGAGAAGTCCAGGGTGTTCACCCCGGCGAAGACCGGCGCCGGCGCGGTGTTGGCGCAGTCGAAGGTGAAGGCCAGCGTCGTCGGCGCCACGGCGGCCGCCGGGGTCAGGGCCAGCAGGAATGTCTGGGCGGCGCCGGGGCCGATGTCCACCGCCGCGCCCTGGGTGCCGGTCAGGGCGTTGGTGGCCGGGTCGGTGGTCTGGAACGAGAAGGATCCGGGAAAGCCGGCCGGCCCGGCGACCCGGCAGCCGTGGGCGGTCCCGGCGCTGTCGTTCAGGACGGTGCCGAAGACGGTCGCCGGGCTGCCCACCTGCACCGAGCGGCTGCCGGGCGCGACGGCGGCGTAGAGGCTCGCCTGCGGCGCCCCCGTCTCCCACAGGTAGACGTCACTGACGCCGTTCAGGTCGTCGCCGTCCAGGTTGGCGAAGGAATCGAGCAGGACGAAGCGGCCGTCGTTCGACACGGCGGCGGCGTAGCTGTCCTGCCGGGCGCTGCCGGGGGCGGCGTCGGCCGGGACCCGCGCGATGCCGCCGGTCGTGCGGTCGTAGACGAAGACGTCGGCGGCGCCGTTGTGGTCGCCCTCCACCAGGTCGGAGGCGGTCGAGCTGAAGACCACGTAGCGCCCGTCGCCGGACACGGCCGCGCCCCAGGAGTCGGAGTTCGGGGTGCCGCCGGCCGGCGTGTGGCTGACCAGCATCGAACGGCGCAGCTCCCGGTCGTAGAGGTAGACGAGGCTGGCGCGCGCGCCCCGGAGCTGGCCGTTGGTGAAGGCGACGAAGCGCCCGTCGCGGGAGATCGCCGGTTGGGCGCTGACCCGGTCGAACTGGCCGCCCGCCGGATCGACCGAGACGAGGGTGGTGGTGCCCGCCGCGAGGTCGCGCAGGAAGACGTCGCCCACGCCGTTGGCGTCGCCCGCCGTCAGGCCCGGCGTGGTGCTGAAGAAGGCGACGAGCCGCCCGTCGCCGGACAGGGCGAGGCCGGAGACGTCGCCCCGGTGCCCCGGCCCGGAGCCGATGGGGTCGCCGCCCGCGCCCTCCGTCGCCCCCACCGAGACGCGGGCATAGGCGCCGGTGGCGCGGTTGCGGACGTAGACGTCGGGGCGGCCGTTGCTGTCGCCGGAGACGAGGGTATCGGCCTGGGTGACGAAGGCGACCGTACCGCCGTCCGCCGAGATCTTGCCGAAGCGGAAGGCGCTGGTGCCCGCGGTGGCCGGCACGGCGACGCCGTCGGCAATGCCCGCGACGTAGACGTCGGTGAAGACGTTGGAATCGCCGGCGGCCAGTTGCGCGTCGGAGGAGAAGGCGGCGGTGCCGCCGTCGGCGGTCAGCGTCGGCCTGGACGAGCCCCGCCCCCCCTGCCCCGCCGCCGCGGCCGAGAGCGCGCGGGTCTGCCCGGCGTCGCGCAGGCGGGCGAAGACGTCGGCGGCGCTGTTGGCGTCGCTCGCCATCAGGTTGGCGGCGTAGGACCAGAAGGCGGCGACCCGGCCGTCGTCGCTGACCGCCCCGCCGAAGGAGTCGCCGTTGGCGCTGCCGCCCCCGGCCGGGACGGAGACGCGGGCCAGCGCGCCGCTGAGATCCGCCGCGGCGGCCGGAGCGGCCGCACCAGGACCCATGGAGGAAAGAAGGAGCGGGAGAAGACCGATCGCCCTGCCGAAACCCACCGACCCGCTTCACCCATCCTGAAGAAGGTTGGAATTTAGACAACCTCCAGGCTTCGTCAACGCGCAGCGGCGCCGTCGCCCTGCTGCCAGGCCGCGGGCCATTGCGCGGCCCCATTGCGCCGGGGGGGCGGCTCCACTATGGTCCGCCGCCGGTCGACGAGACCGAGGTGAGGTGGCCGAGTGGTTGAAGGCGCACGCCTGGAACGCGTGTAAGGGTTAACAGCCCTTCGAGGGTTCGAATCCCTCCCTCACCGCCATTATCCTGTATGTCCGACCCGGACAGATAGGTAACAGTCTGTACCTAAGACATGGGTGACAACCT
>ENA-UOVV01000275-UOVV01000275.1-compost-metagenome-genome-assembly--contig:-NODE-275-length-71759-cov-108.814501_pt1 | contig 71759 bp, 43 predicted proteins | sample MGYA00238155_ERZ761577 | MGnify/ENA primary metagenome ERZ761577 (study PRJEB28898, sample SAMN06268775) | compost metagenome | isolation source: Emeryville, CA | place: USA:Emeryville, CA | collected... | reverse complement strand
GTCATCACCCTCGCCGTCGGAATCGTCGCCGCGTTGATGGTCTTTGTCGTGCCGAAGTTCGAAGAGATCTTCGCCAGCATGCTGAAAGGCCAGCCTCTGCCCGCGCTCACCCAAGCGGTGCTTGGCGCCAGCCGCTTCGTCTCCGAACAGGCCCTGCTCTCCGCTGCGTTCCTCGTCGGCATCGGCGTGCTCTTGGCCCTCCTCAAACGCACGCCGCTCGGCCAGCGCGCGCTCGACTGGCTCGCGATTCGCGCCCCGCTCGTCGGCGACCTCTTCCTCAAAGCCGCCATCGCCCGCTTCGCGCGCACCTTCGGCACCTTGCTCTCCAGCGGCGTTCCGATCCTGCAGGCGCTCGCCATCACCGGCGAAACGAGCGGCAACGTTCACGTCACCGCCGCGATCGACGTCGTCCGCACCCGCGTGCAACAGGGCGAAAACGTCGCCAACCCGCTCGCCGCCTCGCGCATCTTCCCCGCGATGGTCGCCAGCATGATCGAGGTCGGTGAAGAGACCGGCTCGCTCTCCGAAATGCTCGGCCGCATCGCCGATGTTTACGACGAAGAGGTCGACAATTCCGTCGCGAGTCTCACGTCGCTGCTCGAGCCATTGATGATCGTCTTCCTCGCGCTGCTCGTCGGCACGATCGTGATCGCGCTCTTCCTGCCGATCCTGTCGATCGTTCAAAACCTGCAGTAAGGAACGCTGCGCCTCACTTACGCTGCGCCGCCAGCAGCAGCGCCGGTCCGTTCGCGTTTGTTTCCTCCAGCAGATCGATCACGCGAAACCCGAAGTGCTCCACCGCACCCACCATATCGCTCTTCGGCAACCAGCACGAATCGATCGCGCCGCCGCCGCAAAATCCCTTCCACTCCAGCGCTTCGCCATAACGCTTCCTGAAAAGCGAATGCCGATAGCCCGCGACCGTCGCGACCGTCGGCTCCGGATCGAAATACCTCGCGACCTTCGGCTTCGCTTCGATCTCCGCGCGGTCGTAGAAATGCGTCCAGATCAACAGCGTGTCGCAATGTTGCGCGAGCAACGACAGCAGTTCGACGGGGTTCTTTTGGTGATACAGCACGCCGCTCGCGATCGCGATGTCGAAGCTCGCCTTCGTGTTGTTCAGATACGGGATGAAATCTCCCAACTCGAACTTCGCGCGATGCAGCCCGAAGACCTCCTTGATCACGAGACACTTCAGATACGCGCGCGAATTCGCCTCGATCGACACCACCTCCGCCGCGCCCGCGCGCTCCACCATATACGTGTGCGCCGCTTCGAGTGGCCCAAGCTCGAGGACGCGTTTCCCCGCGAAACCGCCAATCGCCCGCGAAAACCACTCGATCCGATAATCCTCGAACGCCCGCACCGGCCCTGTGCTCGCCACGAGGCCCGTCTCGTCCGGCAAACGGCACGACCACTCGCCCTTGAATAAATCCAGCGCGTTCTGCGCCGAAGGCACTGCATCGAAGTAGTTGGGAAAATCGGCCATACGTGCTCTGCGCCTGAGAACCGACCAGACCCGCCCCCCCTGTCAACGCTTTGCCCGCCCAAACCCTGCGCTTGACGCCCACGCCGAAATTGAAACCGTCTACCCTCTCACCGCCGCCCTCATCGTCTATCGGTTAGGACAGGAGATTCTCAATCTTCAAAGCGGGGTTCGATTCCCCGTGGGGGCGCCAATTTCAGAGGAAGATCCACTCTTCCACTCGACACCCCGGACTCGCCTCCGGGGTGTTTTATTTGCCGGATCACCGATTCCGCCCGCACCCAGAGCCTGAAGTGGCAAAACGCCCACCACCTCCCACACTCCTCGCCCAATGACGCCCCGCCGCCTTCTTTGCCTCGCCGCGCTCCTGCTGTTCGGATGCGTTCTCGTCTTCATCAGCGGTTGCCGACGCGCCGACGCGCCCACGCGCGTCCTCGCGTCCTCCGACAACACCATGGTTTGGATCCCCGGCGGCACATTCGACATGGGTTCGGACAACGACGGTCCCGACGCCCAGCCCATTCACCGCGTTCACGTGAAAGGCTTCTGGATGGATCGCACCGAAGTCACCAACGCTCAATTCGCCGCCTTCGTCGCCGCCACCGGCTATATCACCGTCGCCGAACGCGATCTCGACCCGAAGGATTTTCCCGGCGTTCCCGCCACCGAACTCTGCGCCGGCTCCGTGGTGTTCACCCCGCCCGACAAACCGGTGCCACTCGACCACCCGCACGCGTGGTGGTCGTATCGCCCCAACGCCTCTTGGCGCGAACCCGACGGCCCCGGCTCGACCATCGAGGGCAAGGAAAACCATCCCGTCGTTCACATCGCGTGGGACGACGCCGTCGCTTACGCGAAATGGGCCGGCAAACGCCTTCCCACTGAAGCAGAATGGGAATTTGCCGCTCGCGGCGGTCTCTCGCGCGCTCCCTTCGTCTGGGGCGACAAAGACCCGATCGAAAATCCCTCCCTCGCCAACATCTGGCAGGGCCGTTTTCCCCACTGGAACGCCGCCACCGACGGCGCCGAACGCACCGCGCCCGTCGCCTCGTATCCGCCCAACGGTTACGGCCTGTTCGATATGGCCGGAAACGTCTGGGAATGGTGCGCCGACTGGTATTCGCCCGACTACTACGCGCACTCTCCGGCCGACAATCCCACCGGTCCCGATGCCAGTTACGACCCACAGGAACCCGGCGTGCCGAAGCGCGTGCAACGCGGCGGCTCTTTTCTTTGCAGCGACGAATATTGCATTCGTTACCGCGTCGGCGCCCGCGGCAAAGGGGCGTCCGACACCGGTGCGAGCCACGTGGGCTTTCGCTGCGTTTCAGACGCGCCTCCACCCGCGCTCTGACGCACGCATCCCAGTCCTTCGTTCTCACCGGCGTGCGCGATCCGCGCGCCGTCACCCGGATGAGCGAAACGGACGTTGAGCGCCCTCTCATGCGCACAACGTTACGCCCATCCTGCTCATCATGAACCCCTCCACGTCCCCCCTCCTCCGCGTCACTCGTTGGTTTCTCGTTTCGCTTTCGTTGATCGTCGCCGCCAGCGCCGCCACGCAGCCACCCCGCTGGCGTTTCGAAACGATGCGCCCGCCGCAACTCGCCGAGGCGCTGCGCACGCGTCCGGTCGCCTGGCTCGTGTTGAGCCCGCTCGAGTGGCACGGTGAAGCGATCGCGTTCAACGCCGATCCTCTCGTCGGCCGCGCGATCATCGAAGGCGCTTGGGAGAAAGTCGGCGGCGTCCTCCTCCCCACGCTCTACATCGGCTCCGAAACCGAATACAAGGAATGGGAGACCGAGAAGGGCCTCGTCACCCGCTGGGGCATGGAACTCATCTCCCGCGAACACAATCCCGGCTCGCTCTACGTCCGTTCCATCACGGTCGAGCTTGTGCTCGTCGACTACCTGAAAGCGCTGCAACGCGAGGGTTTCAAACTCGCGGTCGTCAGCAGCGGTCACGGCGGCGCGGAACACATCGACGTCATCGAGGAGGTCTGCCGCCGCGACTTCGGCGACATGAAGGTGGTGATGGCCCGCGGCTGGTCGGAAAAACTCCCCGAGCATCTCCGTTTCAAGAAAGTCGAAGGCGCCTCACACGCGAACATCGTCGAAGCCAGCCTCGTCGGCGGCGTCGATCCTTCGCTCGTCGATCGCGACGCTTTTGGCATCTTCGAACGCGATCGCAAGACCGGTCTGAAATCCGAAAACGTCGGCGAAATCGATTTCGAGAAGGGCCGCGGCATCATCGAATTCCGCGCCGCCTCCATCGCGCGGGAGGTCGAGAAACTCCTCGCCGAGATTCATCCTTCCCCAAAGAATCCCTGAACAAATCCGTGGCGCGGCAGCGCCGGTGGGGATCCTCTCCGAGGCATCCGTTCAGCCGCTCAAATAATCTCCAGATAGTCCTTCTCCGGCAGCGCCGGAAACGGCGCCGTCGGCAGCGTCTGATACCAATACGCAACCGACGCGATGTCGTCCTGCAGCGGCAAATACCGCGGACGCTTCTGATCCGAACGCCAGCCGAGCGCTTGCATCGTCACGCGCAAATCCTGCTCGAAGCGGATCGGATCCATGATGTGCCAGCGATAAAGTCCGTAGCGATTTGGACTCGGAAACGACTCGGGATACGCACCCGCCGGCTTCGCGATCTGATGCATGCCCGCGTAGGGCGTGCAGTAGGTTTCGTATTTCTTCGTGAACGGATTGATGAAGCAATACGACCCGCAGAAATAATCCTCCGTCCCCGTGCCGCAGATGGTCGGCCACTCGCCGTCGCCATCGAGGTAAAACTTGATCTCGCCTTCGCCCCACCAACCGCCGTTGTTCGTGCCCCACGACATCACCGTGCCGACGTAGTGCCCCTTCCCGCGCACGCCATCGAGGATCGTGTAAACCTGTTTGTAAGGCAGCGGATTCGTTCGCCGAAACTGCGCGTGAAAATACGCCGCGTCCTCCGGCACCTCCGTGAGCGTGTAGTTCACCTGGAAGAATAGCGTCATCGTTTCTTCCGCGATGTTCGTCACCGTGATGCGGCACCGTTTCCGAAACGGCATTTCCCAATAACAGTTGAACGCGCTTCCCGGATTCACGCACACCGGCAGCGAAACCAGTGGCGCATACTGCGCCCACGTGCCGCCAAAGAAATCGCCGATCGGACACTCCACCGACGGCTGCTCCTGATCGTCCCAATAGATCCGCAGGATGCTGAACCGCCAGTGTCCGGTCGGCGTCATCCAGATCTGCTGAATCGCGCCGCTCTCCCGGATATCCGCAACCGTGAACGTTTCGCCCGGCTTGATCTCCACCGCCGGCGAAATTTTCCAGCCCGGCCCCAGGCCCTCCGCATACTTCGCGCTGAGTCCCTCGGTCGCCTTCCCTCCCGCCCCTTTCGCTCCGGTGAAATTCTCCGCGCTGATCGAGCGCGTGCGCGCATTCGACAACCGCGACAAATTTCCGAGATGCAGCCCAAGGCCGTTGAAGGGCGTATTCATGATGAAGGACGTTACGACAGTTTCCAAAAAAGTGGGAGCCCGACAACAACGTCGGGCCCCCCGTAAGCCGCGCTCGTTGCGCAACCTTTTCACGAACTCACGCTCAGAACTCGAACGTCGCGCTCACCCGATAGTTCCGCGGACGGAAGTAGTAGTATTGGGTTTCGAGCGCGCCGGCGTTCGGATTCCAAGCCGACGCGAGCACCTGGCGATCGTCGTTGTCGAACAGGTTGTCCACATTCAGTTGCAACCGCACCTCGTAGCGGCCGCGAATCTTGAACTTATACGCCGCCATCGCGTTGAAGAGGTAGTAGTCGCCCCCTTTGAACATCTGCGATTTCGCGTCCGGATTCTCCGCCGGCTTCACCCCCAGGATCGCATCGCCGCGATAGTTCATGCCGGCGCCCAGCGTGAGCCCGCTCAGCGGGCCGCTCGTGAAATCGTAGGCCGTATAAGCGTTCGCATTCCACGGACGATTGTTCACCTCGATCTGACCTTCTTCCGACTGGGCGTAGCCGAGGATTTCGTCGAGGCCCGTGATCAGCGCGCCGATGTTGTTCGTCCCGCCGGCGTTGCTCAGATTGCCGGGCGCACGACTGATGTCGTAAGCGAGCCCCGACTGCGCGGCCCACGTCGCGCGATGCTTCTCGATGTAGGCTTCGAGCGCTCCGCCCACGTTCGAGATCGTGTTTTCGGTCTTGCTGATGTTGAAGCTCACACGCCAGTTCGGCGTCGGGTTGGCGGTGAGTTCGAACTCGTAGCCTTCCGACTTCTGCGATCGGGTGTCCACGCCGCCGAAGCGATGTCCGTTCGGATCGTCCTGATCCGTGATCACCGTATCCGGACCGCCGTTACGAATCGTCGTCCAGATGGCGTTGATGTAATTGAAGATGTTTCCGTCCATGCTGCCCGCGTTGGCGCCGTCCTGCGACACTTCGAAACGCGTGATCGTCGCATTCACCCGATTCTGCAGCAGGCTGAACTTCACGCCGAAGTCGCGGCCGCGACCGGTCAGCGGTCCCAGTTTGCGCGAGGGACGCAGCGCTTCGTCTTCAAACAGCTCGACGTCGCCCTGCCCGCGGAAGTTCGTCGATGTGTTGCCGAACACGCTCACCCAATCGATTCCGGGCCAGCGCAACACCGCGCCGAGCGTGTAAGTGTTCTCGCTCACATCGAGCGTCGGATCGGGATGCCGCGTCACACCGGTGACCGCGCCCGTCTCCTCGTCGGTCGTCAACAGGTCGTCGCCCGACCACGAGCGAATCGTATCACGACGCAGGCCGCCCGTGAGCACGATGCTGTTGTCGAAGAAACGACTCTGCGTCGCGATCGTGCCGCTGTCGTTCTTGCTCCGCCCCCACGACCAATCGTCGCGCACGAAGCCGCCCTGAAACGCACCACCCGCCGGCGAGTCCCCCGGAAGCCCCGCCACCGTCTGCTGCTGGAAGATCGGGTTGTTCCGATCGAACGGATCGCGGATGCCGCGCTCTTCCCGGTTCTGCGAAAACGGATCGATGTGGTAAACCATCGGAAGCACCCCGCGGAAGTGATACAGGTTCGCGCGATTCGGGTGCACGTTGCCGAACGCCCAGTTCTGGCTCTCGAACTCGCCTTCGTTGCGGCTCAACACCGCGAGCAGCATGTGGTCGCCAAACTTGCCGAGATCGAGGTGATAGCTCGCGCTCAAACGATAATCCTCACTCTCCGACTCCCAATCGTTGTAGGAAGGATCGGCGTAGGCCATCAACCGGCCGACATTCGGATTCGCGATCGGATTCGCGAGATTGAGCGCGTTGCGCCCTTGCTCCGTCGGCACGTAAGGAATGCCCATCTTCGTCGCGAGTTCCTCGCCGCTTTCGCTGCCGATCGTGCCTTCGTAGAGGCCTTGCGCGTTGAAGGTCGGCAGCGTGGTGACCACGTCGAAGAAGATGTAATTCTGACCATAGCCATGCACCTGTTGACGGTGCCCCTTTGTCTTCGCGCGGTTGGCCGCGAATTCGATGTTGAGATCCCGGCCGATGCGCTGCTCCACCGTGAGCCCGAACGTCGAATAACGCGTGTCCGTGAATTGCCCCGGGCCCGCGATGTTCCCCCAACGGGGAAACACACTCTCGTCATCGAACTGCGGCGGCGTGTTGAAGCCGGGCTGATTCTCGTTGCCCGAGGTGCGATACCAACGCGTGCCTTCCCCACCCGTTCCGGCGTAGATGACCTTGCCCGCGAGCGGACCATCCATGATCGCGAGCCAGCCGTCCTGATGCTTGTTGCCGATGATGTGACCGGCCGTGCGATTCATCGGCAATCCCGTCGCGGGATCAGGCGGTGATCCGTTCGTCTGCGAAAAATAATCGTCGTCCGGCACGCTGCCCGGATTCTGCGGCATGCCCCACGGCACCGTGTGGCTTCCCCACACTTTCCAACTCAGCGTCGCGTCGTAAGGCAGAAACGGCCGCGCGCGATTCTGATGCAGATCGCCGAACTCGCCGTTCACGCGCACCGTCGTGTTGTTCGTCGCGCGCCACACGGCATCGAACGCCGCGCGATCCTGATCGTCCTCCTCGAACTCGTAGTAACCGTCCGCACGCTGCGTCATCAGGTTCACGCGAACGCCGACTTTATCGTCGAGCAGCGGCTGGTTGAAATCCACCCCGGCCCGACGCAAACCCCAATCGCCCACGACCAGATTCACCGCGCCAAACGACTGATCGGTGCGCGCCTGCTTCGTCGTCATGTTCACCACGCCACCGGGCCCGCCGATACCGAAGAGAATCGAGTTCGGACCGCGCGCCACGTCGATGCGGTCCATGTTGAACACGTCGCCCGGAATCTCGGTCGTGAAATAATTCCGCGTGATCGTGGTGTCGCGATAGCCGCGGATCTGGATGTTAAAGGCGTTTTGGATCAGTCCGTTGCCGGTCACTTCGCCGGCATGATTGCCGGCGCCGACCGCGTATTCCATCGCGCCGCGAAGATCGAGCGCGCCGATGTCGCTCAGGAATTCGCTTGTCATCACTGAAATCGAAGCCGGCGTGTCGAGCAGCGAGGTGTTGATGCGGCTGCCCGCGAGCGTGTTGGTGGCCACGTAGCCGCGGTCCGCTTCCGAACGCACTTCGAACGGAGACAACACGATCGTTTCTTCGGTGGTCTCGCTCGCGTCCGCAGCCGGCGCGCCGGCGGATTGTGCTCTTACATTCGATACAGAAATACCGGCGGTTGTGCACAACAACATCGCCAGCATGCGGGGGGTCAGGTGTTTCATAGGGGGAGAACGTGTTCCGGTTCGCAGGGGTCAACTGCACCGCCGGAATCTTCCGGCAGCATCTTCTTGGGAATCCGCGCGCGCCTGACTCGCAACGGATGGAACGGTCATCCCGGTGATCGGCGATGACGCCGCGCTCTCCGGTCCAAACAAAAGCCGAACCGGCGCTTGCGCCGATCCGGCTCTGTGGAAAGCGAATGTTTTCGTTCGACGTTTCGCTAGGGCGCGATGCTCACGTCGTCGAAGTCTCCGCCGCGAAGCGCGATCACAAGATGACTGTAGCTTCCACTCAGCGACACGTTCTGCGACTTCGTCGTCCACGACGACGCGTTCGCATTGGTGATCGTTTGGAGCAGCGTCAGCGTGTTGTCGCCGTCGAACTTGTTGATCGTGTTCCCGGTGTTCGCTCCGTAGATGCGGACCTGCGAGCCGTTCCCGCGATACTTGAAGCTCACCTGCTTCGTGCCCGAGCCGGGCCACGCGACGACTTGCAGGCAACCGTTGGTGTTCGCCGAGCCGCCGACGGTCACGTGGTGATTCGCCCCCGATGTCTGATACGTCGTGTTCTGCGAACTCACCGCGCCGACGCGTCCGATCCACTTGTTGGTCACGCCGCCGCCGACCGTGTAGGTCGTCGGCATGTCGGCGAGCACCGTCGCCTGATTCGGCTCGAAGGTGCCGTGAGACAGCAAGCTTCCGCCGCCCGCGTCCGCGATGTTCACCGTCGCCGAATTCGGCGAACCCACCGTGTAGCCCGTTCCGGACGCCACCGTCAGGATCACGGTTTCCGTCGGTTCAGTCAGCGAATCGCCGATCACCGTGACGTCGATCGTGGTCGTGCCGCTGGTGCCAATCGTCGCCGTGGTCGGAATCGATTGATAATCCACGCCGTTCGTCGCCGTGCCGCCGCGGGTGAGATTCACCGTGATCGGCGAACTCGGCGCCGGACTCGCCGTGAGCGTGAAACGCCCATTCGTCGACGGCTCCGCCGCCGATGCGATCGTCGCCGCGATCGTCACCGCCGGCGTCGTTCCACCTCCGGGATACGCGTAGACTCCGGCCACCGGCGGCAGCAGGAACCCCGCTCGAATGTAGTTGATCGCCGCATACGCCGTCAGATTCCACGGCAGCGAACCGAGCGCACGATTCCGCTGCGTGTTCAAATAGGCGGTCGTCGAATTCGAACCACCGATCGTCGCGTTGTAATCGCCCAGATCGTCGTCCGGGTGCGGCCACGCCGGGTTGTTCGTGTCGAGCGAGGGATCCCAGTTGTAGGAGATGTTCGAACCGAAATCCATGTTCTCGATTCCGTTGTAGGACGAGTTGCTCCCGCTGTTGATCCGGTTGGCGACGATGTTGCCGTCGACCGACGCCCCCTGGATATACGAATCCTCCCAGACACCCCACACGGCGCTGGTCCGCGGCCAATCCGAATTCACCGTGCTCATCAACCGGCCGTTCAACACCACATTGTCGTGCGCGAAGTTCGGCCAGGTCTCCACGTCCGGATCCGTCGGCTCGTCCACCCCGCCAATGTTGAAGCCGATCGCATTCAGCGCGAAAAGATTCCGGTCCACCTCGCCACCGGAACGCGCCTGCAAGCCGTGCGCCGCGCCACACGTGAGAATATTGCCCCGCATGATCCCGCCCTCGGCGTTGTCGTATTGGACGTAGATGTTGTGGTTATACTGGTTCGCGCCCGCGTTCGACACGGCCTCGCTCCAGCCGTTGTGATCGAAGAAGTTTTCCTCGATCAAATAGCCGTTCACGCCCGAGACATACAGGCCCATGATCCGCGTGCCGGCGTCGAACGAGTTGTGCACCCACGCATCGAGCACGATGTTGCGCCGCACCTGGACGTTCGTGTAGACACCGCTCTCGTAGCTCTGGATCACGATCTCCAGAAAACGGATACGGCAGTCCTCGATGAGCAGATTGGCGCCGCCGCCCACAAACCTCATCGCCGTGGTCGAAGACACGTTGGTGAAATCCGGCGACGAGGGATCGCTGTTCGATTTGTAGATCTCCACGCCCTTGAAAACCTGGTGATTCCGGACGTTGCCGTTGTGGTTGATGAACTCGTTCGTGATCTTCACCACGGGCCGCGCACCGGACGAGCCGTAGTAGGAAAACACGATCGGTTCGCTCGCACTTCGCCCGCTCTTCCACGAGCCGAGACCGCCGCTTCCGAGCGTGAACGTATCCCCGCGCCGCAACAGCAGGTGGTCGGGATATCCGTCGCGGATCAGGCTGTTCGCCGCCGCGATTGTCGCCTTCGGCGTCGAGGGTGAGAGTCCGTCGTTCGAATCGCTGCCGGCGTTGCTGACATACACGAGCCGCGAGTCCGAACTGGGAGTGATCTGCGTCCATCCGTTGGCGTCGCGGGTGACGCCCGCCGAAGCGGACAAAGCCGAGGCGAAAAGCCCGGCGAGGAGCGCACACGTTTTGAGGCCCGTGTGCGGGGCCCGAAGCAGCGATTTCATTTTTGCTACTGTCTCTTTGGGTTGGGGAATGACATCCGCCGCTCCCCTCAACGGGAGCCCGCGCCAATGTCGCGACACGGCTGAAAGCGGTTTCTCGCAAAGCAATCGCAGGAAAAAGTCATCTCGTTGATCGCGTATCCGCCGCGGCACTTCACGCTCGTGACCAAAGAAAAGCGCCGGCCTCGCGACCGGCGCTCGCACCACCCAAAATCCCGGCGACGGCCCTACGGCGTCACCGCGACACTATCGAACACCGCCGTGCAAAGCTGGCTGCTCGTGTTGCTTGTGACCGCGAGTCCAATCCTCACCTCCGCCGGCATCGCGATCGTCCTCGAGCCGACTTGAATCCACGTCGCCCCGTCCGCCGAACGATACGCCGTGAACGTGTCGCCGCTGCGCACCACCCTCACCCACAAGGGCGCCGTCGCCGCGCCGCCCGGTGAATAACCGCTATTCGGCGCGCTCTCCGAGCGATAAATGAACTCGGCCGCGTTGTTCGGAATGATCTCCATCAACGCGTGCGCCGAGTTCGCGTCCAGACTCGCCCGGATCATCACTCCCGCCTTCGCATCTGTGCTCGTGTTCTCGATACTCACGACGCGCGCCACAATCTCGCAATCGCCGCTCGCCGCCTGATGCACGAAGTGAAACTGATCCGCGCCGCCCCAGATGTCCGCGCCGGCGCCTTCGACCGTGAACGTGCCGGACTGATGGCTCACCGTGCCCGCAAACGGCACATTCCCCACATCGCTGCTGGTCCACACAGACGGAAGATCGTCCTCGTTGTCGTCGATGACCACCTCGGCGGACGATGGAGTTCCGATCGTATAATGCGGCCCCGGCGCGAGCGTCACCGTCACGCTTTCGTTGCCCTCGTGCACACTGTCGTCGATGACGTCGACATCGATCGTCGCCGTGCCACTCGGTCCGACACGCACGCTGGCCGGCACACTCACGTAGTCCGCGCCATTCGTCGCGCTGCCTCCGACAGTGATGTTCACATCGACCGGGCTGCGGGGCGCCGGTTCGGCGATCAATCCAAACTGCCCCGGATCTCCCGACTCCGACGCCGCCGGATCGCTCGCCACGATCGAGAGCTCCGGCGTGTCATCCGCAATCGACACCACCGCGGAAGCCGCCTCCGGATCGACGAGGTATTTCTTGTTCGGCTTCAGCGTGACCACGACCGTTTCCGTCGGTTCGATCAACGCGTCCTCGCGAACTTGGACCTCGATGCTCGCCTCTCCGCTTCGGTCGATCTTCACCTTTTTCTTCAGTTTGTGGAAATCTTTCCCGCTCTCCGCCGTTCCGGAGACTTCGATATCCACTTGAATCGGATGCGATGGCGGCGGCGTGGCGGTCACCGAAAACGCTCCATGATTCGCCGGCTCCCCCGCATCTTCATCGCTCGCGGAAATTCGAATGATCGACAGCCCCGCCGAATCGTTGTCCGCGATCGTCGCCACCGCCGTGTCACTCGCTCCCACGAGATAGCCTTCGCCCTCCTGCAACGTCAGGATCACGCTTTCCGGCACCTCGGGGATCGAATCGTCGATCGGCGCAACCGGGATCGTCGCGACACCCTCCGTGCCGATCGTCACCGTCGCCGGGATCGTCGCGTAGTCCATGCCATTGATGGCGAGCCCGCTGATACTCAACCCGACCGCGATCGGCGACTCGGGGCTCGGCGTGGCTGTCACGCGAAACTCCGCCGTGTTTCCCGGTTCGGCGGCATTCGCGTCGGTGACTTCGATCGTGACCACCGGCATCGGATTTCCCTCGTAGCCATAATAACCCGTCACCGGCGGACGATTGAAACCCGCCCGGATGTAGTTGATCGCCGCATACGCCGTCATCTCCCACTCGAGCTGCTGCGGCGGCCGCTCGCGCAACCAGTTCAGATAGTCGTTCGTCGAATCGCTCCCGCCGACCGACGCATAGTAATCGCCCAGATCGTCATCCGGATGCGGCCAGGCGGCGTCGACGCTGTCGAACGTCGGATCCCACTGATACGAGCGGTTCGAGCCAAAGTTCATGTTTTCATACCCTTCGAATGCCGCGTTCGAAGCGTCGTTCACCCGGTTGGCCACGATGTTGTCATCCACCAGCACGTCGCTGATGAACCCCGGCACCGAGATCGCCCACACCGCCGCCGTGCGCGGAAACTCCCAATCCGTGGGATGCATTGTCCGGCCGTTGATCACCACATTGTCCAGCACCGCATTCGGGAAGTCGTGCACTTCCGGATACGTCGGCGCCGCCACCCCGCCCACGTTCACCGACACGGCGTTCAACACGAAGAGATTGCGCTCCACCACCCCGCCCGACCGCGCCTGCAGCCCGTGCGCGGCACCGCGCGCAAAGATATTCCCGCGCATCACGCCGCCGGCGAGATTGTCGTATTGGATGTAGGCATTGTGGTTGAACATGTTCGCCCCCGCGTTCGGCACGACTTCGCTCCAGCCGTTGTGATCGAAGAAATTCTCCTCGATCAAATACCCGTCCACCTCGCTCATGTAGAGCCCTTGGATGCGCGCCCCGCCGTTCGTGAACGAGCCGTGCACCCACGCATCCAAAATAATGTTTCGCCGGATCCGGATGTCCGTGTAGCGCCCCGTGTCGTAGCTCTGCACGACGATCCCGACGAAGCGGAAGCGGCAATCCTCGATCAACAAGTTCGCTCCTCCGCCCACAAACCGCATGCCCTCCGCGGAACTCACATTCGCGAAGTCCGGCGAACCCGGATCGCTGTTCGATTTGTAGATATCGAGGCCGATGAACGCCTGATAGTTTCTCGTCTGGCCGTTGTGATCGATCAAGCCGTCCGGCACTTTGATCACGGGCCGCGGACCGCTCTCGCCATACCACGAAAGCACCACCGGCTCGCTGGCGCTGCGTCCATTCTTCCACCGATACAGCGTGGCTCCGTCCGCCTCGAACACGTCGCCCCGCCGAAGCAGCAGATGATCCGGGAAGCCGTCGCGAATCAGTTCATTGCCCGCCGCGATCGTCGCTTTCGGCGACCCGGGCGACAGCCCGTCATTCGCGTCGTTTCCTTGCGAACTACTGACGTAAACGACGCGCGAGTCCTCGCTCGGCGTCACGATCGTCCAGCCGTAAGGATTGACGGATACAGCCGCCACCGCCCCGACCGGCGGCAACGACAACAACAACAACAACAACACACGGCGGCAGCGCGACAGGCTCGCGCCCGCGCCGACAAACCAGCCTCGGGCTGGCGCACCAACAGGGCGAAGGATCATGGTATCGAGGGGTTGGGGGTTTGATCGCCGAAGCTGGGTCGTGATCGCTCACGACGCGCGGGTATCGAGCGCCCCACCTCACATCGCGCAATGCCTGCGCTTGATCATCCCGATGATCACGCGGAACCCGGTAATTCCCGCGCCCGCTCCTTCAATCTCTTCAGCGCACCTTTTCCTGCAGCCGCAACGTTTCCTCCGCCGCCGGCGCGTCGAGCGGACACGAGAAGTGAAACCGCCCCGAAACCACTTGGAGTGCCACGCGATCTCCTTCTTTCCGCGCGGTGTCGACACCCTCGACGTTTTCAATCTCTCGTCCGCTTTCGCGCAACTCCGCCAAGTCTCCGGCAGGCAAATAGACCGTCGCACCCGTGTTCGGCGGCACGACCAGCTCCAACTCGAACATTCCTCGTCGCTTCCGCCACGCGATCGAGATCCGGCCTCGCACGCTATCGAAATATCCTTCCGCCCGCTCGATCCCGGCCCGATCCACCAATCCCGGACGCACCACGAAACGCCCGAAGCCCGCCTCGTCCGCTTCCATCTGCAGCCCCAGCACGCCATGCAGAAACCACGCACCGACGAACAGAAACGAGCTGTGCAGCAGCGAATCCGCGCGCGCGTTCCACGTTTCCCAAAACGTCGTCGCGCCGCTCCGCAGCATCGCCCCCCAGCCCGGCGGATCCGTGCGATTCACCATCGCGAAAATCAGATCGTCGCGCCCCGATTCCATCAGGAGCTGAAACAGCACCGAGCCACCCGTAATGCCCGCGTGGATATGCCCGCCGCGCACCACCAGGATCTCGTGCTCCAGCCGTTTCCACACCGCCTCGCGCAACTCCGGCGGCGGCACCCCAGCGAACAGCGCGATCGCGAGATACGCCTGAAAACCGTTCACATAGCTCGCATCCGACGGATTGAAGAACTCCGCGTGCACCGCCGCGCGCACTTCATTCGCCCGCCGTTCCCACGCCGCTTGCAGATCCGTTCTCCCGACGATCCCCGCGATCTTCGCCCCCGTCGCGAGATTGTAGATCCAGTAACAGTTGTTGAAAAACAGCGTCTCGCGCGTGTCGCCGTTCACGTCCTGCGCGTCCGGCCACATCCAGTCGCCGAGAAAATCCCACAGGCCGCCATAACGCTCGAGCAACATCCCTTCCGTTTTCGTTTCCAGAAACGCCAGCCAGCGCTCGATCGTCGAAAAATTCGCCCGCAGGATCCGCTCGTCTCCATATCTCCGATACACCTCCCACGGCAGATACACGCAAAACCCGCTCCACGCCGGTCCGCCGCCGCCCCAATACGTCGGCGCCGTGTAGGGCACGTTGCCTTCCTCGTGTCCGTCCGACCCCGCCTGCCCCGCCGGGATGCCCATCCCCCACGTCGGCGTGCGCCCTTGCACGTCGCGCCAGTCCTCCGACCACTTCGTGTAGAACGCCCCCAGCCGATACGCGCTCAGCCCCGTCAACGTCGTCGCATACGCGTCGCCGCCATAGCCCATCCGTTCGCGATGCGGACAATCCACCACGTAGCCGCCGAGCGTCAGATTCTCGAACGTCCACCGGGTCGTCTCGTAGATGTCGTTCAACAACGGCAACGAACACGAGAAGTCCGCCGCCCGCGCATACGCCGGACGCACCAACCAGCCGCGCAGATCATCCAGCCGCGGAGTTTCGCGCAACCCGCTCACCGTGATCCATCGCCCCACGCCGTAGTTGAACCGGTTCCGAAACACCCCTTCCCTCGACGGCCCTATCACGTAAGCGCTGCGCATTCCGTGCGTGATCGCCCGCTCCGCTCGCTCCGAATACTGGATCTCGATCCGATCGCCGGGCTCGCCGCGCAGCTTCAACTCGATCCACCCCGCGAAATTTCGCCCAAGATCGAATCGATACGAGTCGCCCAACCGTTGCACCGCCACCGGCCGCAACTCCTCCGCGAGCTCGTTCGCTTCCGCGTTGTCCGCCGACACCGCGATCTTCGGCGCATACTCCACCGCCGCCCGCCAGCCTTCATCATCCAACGAGGGATCGCACCAGTTCGGCACCTCTTTGTTCGCGTCGTAGAGCTCGCCGCCGAAATCCTTAAAATCCCACGCGCCCACCAGCATGCTCGGACTCGGATGCGTCTTCCACGCCGCATCCGTGATCACGCGGCGCACCTGCCCGTTCTCATTCTCGATATCGAACTGCCCGAGCACGATCGGCGCGCGCGGCTTATCCGCCGTGACGAACTTCGTGAAGATCGACCATCCCGTTCCGAGCCAGATTCCGATCACGTTTCGCCCTGTCCGAAGCAGCGCGCCGATTTCATACGCCACGTAGCGCGCGCGCTTCGAGTTGTCCGTCACGTTCGGCACGAGCACCGCGTCGCTCGCCTTCACGCCGTTCACATGGAGTTCATGAAATCCAATCGACGCCACGAACGCCGTCGCGCGCGTCGGCCTCGTCTCGAGCTCAATCGTCCGTCGGAGCCACGCGTCCGACAACGTATTGGCACACGCGCGCAGCGGTTCGCTTTTCTCCAGCGACTCGCCCGCGCCGATCCACTTCGCCTCCCATTCGCTCGGATCGAGCAAACCCATCGTCCAGCTCGCCGGCTCGCTCCATTCCGACCAACGTCCCTCTTGATCGCGGCAACGCACGCACCACCAGCAGCGCAAACGCGACCGCAGCGGACGCCCCGCATACTCCACGTGCACCGTCTGGTTCGAATCGGTTTCGTCCGACACCCAGAGATCCGCGTCGCCCGGCGTGAGCCGTTCGCGCGCCGTCGCGACCAGAATCTGCCACGCCGTTTGACGCAGCCCGCGCGCCTCGGTCGCGAGCGGCAGCAGCTCCCAACTCAACCGCGGCGCCGCCGTGTCTATCCCCAGCGGTTCAACGCGATATTCCGTTCGCAACGCGGACGGCCGGAAAGCAGCGGGCATGTCAGGAAATTGAATACACTTCCGCGGCGAGTTGCACCGGCGCCGACTCCGTGGTGGAGCACGCGATGCTCAACAATCCCGTCCCCCCGACTTCGCTCAGCGAAATCTCGCCCACGGCCCACGACAGCCCGCTCCAAATCGCGAGATCGTAATTCACGTGCACCGGAATCGTGCGCGCCCCCTGGCGCACTTCGATCCGCAGAATCTTCGCCAGCGTCACGCCCTCCGGCGGCGGCCCGCCCGAACTGCGCAGCGCAAACCCGCCCCGCGTCTGACGCACCATCACGCGCAGCGCGGTGCCTTCGGAGGGACGTTCGATGTTCGCGACGATCTTGTTTCCACCCGCCGCCTCGAACTCAGCCGCCACCCGTTCGACCGCCTGCGGGATCGTCACATCGGGCTCTTTTCCCAACAGAAATTCCTCGCTGACAAATCGGCCGCCCCCCACCACCGCGAGCTGCTCCGGCCCCAATGTGATCTCGCGCCCTTCGATCACCGGCTCGAACCCCGCATCGCTGAACAGCAGCCGCTCTCCGCGAGCCGGCAACGTAAACGTCCGGTGCGTCGCCGCGGGATTGACGATCGTGATCACGTCGCCGTCCGGCCGGTGCGCCCAGAATCCATACGGCTCCCCTTCCCCCGGAATCGCGCCGAAGCTCGTCCAACGCGCCGTGTGTTGCAGCTCGAAGAACAGCTTCTGCGCCTTCCCAAACCATCGGGCGTCGCTGTCCGTCAGCAGATCGAGATTCCCATAATAAGTGTTCGCCCAACCACCGCGCGCGAGCGACAGCACCAGCATCCCGCGCCACGCCTGTTTCCGCCGGCCATAACACGTGCCGGTCGTGCCGATCATGAACCCGGAATTGTCGATCCGCGAAAACGGATACCCGTTCGCCTCGAAGTAACGGACCATGTGATCCGAATAAATGTCCTTCGACCGCCAGAAATTCGCGCAAGGCACGTCCGCCGGTCGCGGATCGCCGCAATACACCGCGTCGAATACGTCGAGCCACCGCGTATCGATCGAACGCCGGATCGGCCCACTCGTTCCCGCCATCGGCATCGGCGTGCCGGATTCGATCAGCCCGTTGTAGGCGAGCAGTTTCACCTCGGGATTTCGTTCGCGGAAAAGATGCAGCGCCGTCCGCAACGCCTCGGCATTCCGCCGCCGGATCTCGCTCGGCAGGCACGCGCGCTGAACCTCGAGCGGCGCGGCGTCGAGATCCGCGAAGTCGAATTTGAACAGCCGGATCCCGCGATCCACCCAGTGCTGCAACACGGCCACGAAATCCGCCATGAAGCCGCCGTGAAACATGCACGCGCTCTCGCCATTCGGACTCAGCGAGTCGCGCCACGCCGGCACCGCGTTGAGATGCTGAAAGATCGGCGTCGCGAGCGCGTTCGTCGCCACCCACAAACCCGGCAGCACCCCGTTGTCGTGACACGCCTTGATCCAGCGTTCGCCGCCCGACGGACTCCAGTAGCGCCGATCCCACGTGCGATACCCGCCGTCCGGATCGAACCAGAAGCAATCCATCAAATAACAATCCATCCGCACGCCCTGGCATTTCAGCCGCAGCAGGTGGTCGAGCTGCGCGAACGCGAGTTCTTCGGTCAGCGGCACCGCGTCCGACAGCAGATCGTAGGCGGCCCAGTTGATGTAGATGGAAACAGGTTCGGAAAATCCCGGCGAAGGCATGGCAACAAAGCGCCGCCGGCGCGGAGCGCGCACGGCGGAAGCACGTCGCACGTCTCGCACGCCCACCGTCTCTCCCGCAACCGGCCGTCCGGTCATTCCGGTGAGCGCGGCGTATCCAGAGTTTCGCGACTTATTGGCGGGCGGTGGCGGTCGAGGCCACTCGGTCCGGCAAGGTGCTGCCTTCGACCCAGTTCGGCTCGAGCAGCAGGCAATGCTGCACCGGCGGCACGCCGAACTGATTTTCGTGCATCTGGCTGATCAAAAAATCCACCGCCGAGCGGGCCACTTGCGGATGTTGCACGCTCATCCCGGTAAACGGCTCGCTCGGCCACACGTTCAAACACGCAAACGCGATGTCCTCCGGCACGCGGTATCCCGCCTCGACCAACCAGTGATACACCCGGTTGATGAAGCCGATCACGACGTCCGGCCGGTGTTGTTTCACCCAGCGCAGGAACGCCGCCTTGTCGTTCGGATCGCTCTGCAAAATCGGAATGTGCCGCGCCACCGGCACGAGTTCGCTCTGCTCCACCATGCACGCGCCGAGCCGGCTGTGATCGTCGAGCGCCACCGGCGTGTGACGAAACATCGCCGCGCCGATCCGCGTATAGCCGCGCGCCACCACCTGCTGCCACACCCGCCGCGTGCCTTCGAAGATGTCAGGCGCCACCACGTTGAACGGCGCCCGCGCCCACCCGAACGAACAACACACCACCGTGAAACGATTCCACTCCGCGCCGTTCAACCGCGCATCCGCGCCCTGCGGCATGTAGGGCAAGATCAGCCCTTGAATGCCCCGCGTGTAGAGCACGTTGCTCGCGCGCTCCATGCTGCGGTATTCCGCGAGATCGAACTCCATCAATTTGTAGCCGCGCTGCTGCGCCCGCTCCACCGCCGCATCGAGTTGATTCCGCTGCTGCTCGTAGGCGCCCGCATTGCTGCGATCGACCAGATACGCCAGCGTCGCCCCCGTTTCCGAATCGCTGCGCGCCCATCGATGTCGCGCCAGCATCGCCAGCGCCGGATCCGGGCGATACCCCATGCTCTCGGCGAGCTCGCAAATCTGGCGTCGCGTCTGCTCGGGGATGCGCGGATTGCCGCTCAACGCGAGCGAGACCGTCGATTTGTCGCAGCCGAAACGAAGGGCGATGTCCTTGTGGGTAATTCGAAGCGACTCAGCCATAACCCCGGGAATCATGGATCGAAAACGACACCCGGCAACCGGGGACCATTCATGGGTCGGTCATCCAGATGACTCGATGAGCTACGGGAAAACTCCCGATGCGTTTCTGCGTTCATCGGGTCATCGAGATGATCGGCCGGAATTTTGACCGGATTCGGTCCTCGCGACCACGTTTCGCCACCAACCCGCCGACGGATCACCCCGATCGTCGCGGTTCCCTGACTGCTACCCACCCCCAAAGGAAACCGAACCTCATGAACGTGCTCGTTCGTCTCTGTCCGACCTCCGTCTTGCTGAGCTGCCTCGCCTGTGTCGCCGTCCCGCTCCTGTCGGCGCAGCCTGCCGCCACCGATAACGATCCCGCCGACGACTCCGTCGTCCGCCTCTCTCCCTTCAACGTCGAGGCCAGCCGCGATTCCGGCTACCGCAAGTTCAACACCGCCACCGCCACGCGCGTCGGTGTCAGCATTTCGGATACACCGCTCAACATCCAGGTCATCTCCCGCGAGTTTCTCGACGACCTCGGCGTCGACAGCCTCAACGCCGTCTTCGACTACTCCGCGGGCGTGAAGTCCAGCTACGACTTCAGCATCTCCAACACCGGCAACGTCCGCATTCGCGGCATGCCCACCGACGTCATTTACCGCGACGGTTTCCGCAAATACGCCAACACCCACCTCGACGGCGTCGATCGCGTCGAGGTCGTCAAAGGCCCCGCGTCGCTCTTCTTCGGCCGCGCCGAACCGGGCGGCATCATCAATTACACGAGCAAGAAACCGCAGTTCACCGACGCCACGTCGCTCCAGCTCACCGGCGGCAGTCACGCTTACTACAAGGCCCTCCTCGATCACCAGGGCTCCGTCTCCGACAACAAGCTCGGCTACCGCATCGTCACCTCTAAGCGCGACAGCGACGACTGGCTGCAATACACGCATTGGGACGAAACGTTTTTCCAAGGCGGCGTTTCCTTCCGCCCCACCAACCGCCTTACTTTCACCGTCGCTTACGAATACGCCGACCAGCAACGCGACGGCGGTCCCGTTCCCGCGCTCGTCGCGAATCTCGATTACCTCGCCGACTGGGAAGCCGGCCGACTCCTTCCTTCGCAGATCATGCCCGGCCTGCCCGAGCTCTATTACGAAGAATGGCAGCCCCGCCAATTCCGCGAAACCGGCCTCTTCCCCAGCGAATACACCGGCTACTGGTTTCCGCGCGGCTACAACTGGAATCGCAACGGCAGCGGCTCGTTCGAGAACGGAAAGTCCAAGGTCTTCGATGCGCAGATGCTCTGGACAATCGTCGATCGCCTTGACTTCCGCGTCGCCTATTCCCGGCAACACTCCGACTTCGAAACCTCCTGGTTCATCAATCAGGACCCGCATCAAAGCCCCAACAATTTCAACAACGCCGCGCCCACGCCGACCTACGTCAACTACGGCTTCCTCGTGGCACCCGCGTGGCGCACCGATCAAGGCTTCGTCGTTCCCGGCTCTCAGGCCGACGTCAATCGCGTCGACGCCATCCAGGCCGACCTCACCTACACCTTCGACGCCCTCGGCGCGAAACACACGTTCGTCGTCTCCGGCGAATACGTGAACGACGAACACCGCCAATACGGCTTCGAACTCAACGAGGAAGCCTTCGTCGCCGCCGGCGGCATCGTCGGCACGTTCGAAGATCCCGGCATTCCCAACTGGGCCTTCTTCCCCGGCGCGTTCGGCACGATGTATCGCGACGTCACCGATCCGAATTTCGTCCCGCCGAATTTCCGTTCCTTCATCACCGGCCGCAGCAATCTCGTGAATCCCGGCAGCTCGAGCGAATCGATCGAGAAGGCCGTCAGCGGCAGCTACCAGGGCTCCTACTTCGACGGACGTCTCCGCATTCTCGGCGGTGCGCGTTACACCGAGTTCGCCACCGTTCCGCTCGACAACAACGGCCGCCAGCTCGCCGATCCCGGCTGGCGCAAATCCTCCGCCACCACCCCGACGGTCGGCGCCAACTTCTACGTCACGCCTTCGACCATCCTCTACGCGAGCTACAGCCAGAGCTTCAAGGCCGTCACCTCTCGCAATCCCGTTTATCGAAACGTCTTCACCGGCGAAACCATCGGCGGCGATCAGCTCGATAACGAAGAAGGCGAAGGCATGGAGTTCGGCATCAAGCTCCAGGCCTTCGACCAAAAGCTCACCGGCACCGTCTCCGTCTTCCGTCTCGATCGTCAGGGCGTCGTGCTCAACGACGCGCTCACCAACAGCCGCCTCGAGGACGAAACCCTCGCCGGCACCGCCCAGTGGGTCGACTCCGTCACCGGCTCCGTCACCGACTACAGCCTGCAGCGCAACTCCGGTCTGCACCGCGTCGAGGGCGCCGAGTTCGACCTGATTTGGACGCCCCTGCCCAACATCCAGCTCCTCGTCGGCTACTCCAATTTCTGGACCCGCGACGTCCTCACCGACGATCCGTCCGTCATCAATGTCGTCAACGGCGGTCTCTACGATCCCGAGTTCAACGATGGTCGCGACTTCAACTGGCACACGCTCGCCCAAGTGCCCGAACACCTCTTCAGCTTCTGGGGCAAATACACGTTCACCGACGGACGCCTGCGCGGTTTCAGCGCCGGCTTCGGCGGCAACTACGAGAGCGAGTCCCCCGGCGATCAATCGCGCAACCGCGGCTGGATCGCGGGCAACTTCTGGAAATTCGACGCCATGCTCGCCTTCGAAACCGAGGTCTTCAACCGCCGCACCACGTTCCAGCTCAACGTGAGCAATGTATTCGATCGCCAATACATCACCGGCTCCTTCGGCCTCGCCCCGGCCCGCATCTGGCGCCTCTCCGCCCGGGTCGAATTCTGAGTTAACGATACAACCCGATCCTTCGTGGATCGGGTTCCGCCCTCCTGTCATTTTGAGCGAAGCGAAGGATCCAGAACGCCGTTCGCAGCCCGACGATCACGCGAATAGCGTTCCCACCTTCGCTCAAATCTTCCTCTCCGCTCCCGCCGGCCCCCATGAAATTGTCTTCTCTCCTCGCCCTCTTCGTGCTTCCGCTCTCCGCCTTCGCCGCCAAACCCTCCGACGCGCCCATCGTCTGGAACAACCCTGCTCCGCCCACGCTCGGCCGCGATGTTCATCACCGCAGCTTCCCGAGTCCCTCGATCGGTGAAGAGGTCGGCTACAACGTGTATTTGCCGCCCGGTTACAACGACCCCGCGCATCGCGACACCCGCTATCCCGTCCTCTACTTCCTTCACGGCGCCACCGGAAATGAAAACTCCGACGCCGGCGGAGTGGCTGGCCTCGTTTCCCGTCTCATCGCCGAAAACAAAATCCCGCCCGTCCTCTGCGTCTTCCCCAACGGCGGTCCCTACAGCGGTTATCGCGATCACCCCAACTCGAAACAGCAGGTCGAAACCATGATCGTCGGGGAACTCCTCCCGCTCATTGATCGCGAGTTTCGCACGCAGCCGAAACGTGAGGCCCGCGCGATCTTCGGTTTCTCGATGGGCGGCGCCGGTGCCGTCCGTTACGCCCTCACCTACCCCGACCTTTTCTCCGCCGCCGGCGCTTGGGCCGGGGCATTCAGATATCGCACCCAGCCCGAAAACACCCTGCCCGCCGTCTACGCCGTCGACGCCCTCAAACCGCTCGCCCATCGCGTGCAACTCCTGCTCGTCGTCGGCAGCGAGGATAACACCTTGGACTCGCACGCGCCCGTCCTGAAGAACCTCGTCGCCGCGAAATTCCCCTTCGCCTTCGAACTCCTCCCCCGCGTCGCCCACGATCCCGGCGCTTACTACCAGCACTCCGGCGAAAAAATGCTCCGTTTCCTCACCACCGGTTTCCCGCCTCGCTGAAACCTCCCCGTGCAGGCCTGGAGGGTGCGTCACGCTGCCCTTCTCTCGACTCTCATCTCTCAATCCTCAACTCTCAACTCCCCCCCGCTTCTGACTCCGCAGCATCTGCACGAAATTCTGCACGAGCTGCGACCCGCCCCGCTTCCGCCAGATTGCCAGCAGGCGGATCTTCAAATCCTCGCCCTGCTCCTTGATCCGGCGAAACACGATTCCGTCGCTCCCCGCCGATCTCGAACTTGGGAGCAACAGCGACACCCCGTGCCCGCCCGCGATCAACGCCACCAGCGATTCCAGCCCATTCACGATCTTCAACGGCCGATGCGGAATCCCCCGCGCCGCAAAGATCCCGCCGATCATTTTGCGATGAAGCTCGTGCCTGCCCGGGTTCCCCACCGACAGCAACGTCTCGTCTGAAATATCCGCCAGCGACACCACCGTGCGTCGCGCCAGCGGATGCTCGCGGCCCAGCACCACCGCCAGTTCGCCCTCAAACACCTCCGTCGACTCGAGATCGTCCGGCACTTCGCCGTGCTGATCGATCGCAAAGCTGAGCTGGATCTCCCCCCGCCGCAGCGCCGTGAACTGATGCGGCATCGTGAAATCGTGCAGGTTGATTTCGACCCGCGGAAACTTCTGCCGAAACGCCGCCAACGCCGCCGGCAGCAAGGACACCGAAATCGGTCCCACACTGCCGATCGTCAGCCGTCCGCCCTTCCCCGCCGCCGCTTCCCGCGCCGCGCTCGCCGCCATCTCCACGCGTTCCAGAATATCCCTCGCCTCCTCGAGAAACACCACGCCCGCATCCGTCAGCGTCACCCCGCCCGTGTCGCGATCCAGCAAACGCACGCCCACATCCGCCTCGAGATCCTTGATCTGCTTGCTCAGCGCCGGCTGCGCCACCCGCAGGCTTTCCGCCGCGCTGCGATAACTCAGCGCTTCGGCCACGGCCACGAAGTATCGGAGATGCCTCAGTTCCACGATCCGCCTGATAGCTCGCAGTTATCAGCGTGGAAACAACAAAGTCACACGTCGCGCCGCCGAACCCGCTATGATTCACCGATGCTTCCTCTGCTGAGTCACGGTCCCGCCAGCGACGCGCTCATCGCGCTCGCGCGAACCCGCTCGGCCGCCGAGGAACGCCCATGTCTTGCACTTCTCGCCTTGCTCGAGACCAGCGACGCCGTCCGGCACGCCCTCCGCCGGGAACTCGCGAGCCACGCGCTCACCGAAACCGGCTTCAACGTCCTCGCCTGCCTGCTCGATCGCACCCGCGAAATCCCCGCGATCAAGGACCTCGCCCTTCGCGTCGGCCTCTCCCCCCACGCCCTCGAGACCGTCCTCGCCCGTCTCGAGTTGTCCGGCTTGATCTCGCGCCAGCCGGCCCACCCCGATCGCCGCTTGCTTGCGATCAAGGTCACCGCCACCGGCCACGCCGCCTTTTCCTCCGCCGCCTCGCACTGCCTCGCCGCCATCCGCGACGCCTTGTCGACGCTGCCCCCCGGCGACATCGACACCCTCGAGCGCGCCTGCACGACGCTCCGCCAGTTTTCCTCACAAACCGAATCACACACTCCCGACCTATGCGCCACGTCCCCTTCCGCCGCCGTCAACTGCAAAACGCCTTCCTAATCGTCCTGGCGGCGTCGCTATTCCTGACCGGCTGCCAGCGAAACAAAAACGCCGCCGCCCCCGCCGCCACCGGCGCCGGCCTGCCCGTCGGTGTGCTCACCGTTCAAACCGAATCCGTCACACTCACGCAGGAGCTGCCCGGCCGCCTCTCCGCCTATCGCATCGCCGAGGTGCGCGCACGCATCAGCGGCATCGTGCACAAACGCCTTTTCGAAGAAGGCGCCGACGTGAAGGAGGGCGACGTCCTCTTCGAAATCGATCCCGCTCCCTACCAGGCCGCGCTCGATAGCGCCCGCGCCACCCTCGCCCGCGCCAAAGCCGGCGTCGCCGCCGCCAGCGCCCAAGCCGAACGCTTCGAGGCCCTCGTCGCCAACAACGCCATTTCAAAACAAAACTACGACGACGCCGTCGCCGCCCACCTCGCCGCCAAGGCCGATGTCGCCGCCGCCGAGGCCGCCGTTCGCACCGCCGAAATCAACCTCGGCTACACCCGCGTCACCTCGCCCATCACCGGCCGCATCGGCCGCGCCGAAGTCACCGAGGGCGCCTACGTCCAACAGGGCGCCGCCACGCTCCTCGCCGTCGTCCAACAACTCGATCCGCTCTACGTCGACCTCACCCAGTCCGCCGAGCAGGTGCTCGATCTCAAGGACGCGCTCGCCGAGGGCCGCCTGCAACGCGCGGGCGCCGACGCCGCCAAACTCACCCTCCTCCTCCCCAACGGCACGCCCTACCGCCATTCCGGCGCGCTTCAGTTCTCCGACGTCTCCGTCAACCAAGCCACGTCGTCCGTCACGCTGCGCGGCACTGTTCCCAATCCCGACCTGAATCTCCTCCCCGGCATGTTCATCCGCGCCCGACTCGAGGAGGGCACAAACCCCAACGCCATCCTTCTCCCGCAATCCGTCGTCACCCGCAACGCCCGCGGCGAACCCGTCGCCATGCTCGTCGGGGCCGACAACAAGGTCGAAGTCCGGCCGCTCCAGATCGCCCGCGCCGTCGGCAATCGCTGGCTCGTCACCGGCGGCGTCGCTCCCGGCGACCGCGTCATCACCGACAACTTCCAAAAAATTCGCCCCGGCGCGCCCGTGACGCCGCTCCCCGCCACGGCCGCCGCCGCCGAAGTCGCCGCCGCGTCCACCCGCTGATTCACCGCCGTTCCGTCTCCCTTTTCCCCCGCTTTCCATGGCTCGCTTTTTCATCGAACGCCCGGTTTTCGCCTGGGTCATCGCCATCGTCGTGATGGTCGCCGGCATCCTCGCGATTCGCACGCTGCCCATCGCGCAGTATCCTAAAATCGCCCCGCCGCAGATCGCCATCCAGACGACCTATCCCGGCGCGTCCGCCAAGACCCTCGAAGACACCGTCACCCAAGTCATCGAGCAACGCCTCACCGGCATCGACGGCCTCCGCTACATCGAGTCCAGCAGCGACTCCGCCGGCAACGTCACCATCACCCTCACGTTCAACGCCGGCACCAATCCCGACATCGCCCAGGTCCAGGTCCAAAACAAACTCGCCCTCGCCACCCCGCTCCTCCCGCAGGAGGTCCAGCAGCTCGGCGTTCGCGTCACGAAATCCGTCCGAAACTTCCTCCTCGTGATCGGCTTTCGCTCGGTCGACGGCAGCATGACCGCCGACGACATCGGCGACTTCGTCGTCAGCCAGATTCAGGATCCCATCAGCCGCGTTCCCGGCGTCGGTGAAATCCAGTCCTTCGGCACGCAGTATGCCATGCGCATCTGGCTCGACGCCGACAAACTCCACAACTTCCGGCTCATGCCGTCGGACGTCAGCGCCGCCATCCGCGCGCAAAACGCCCAGGTCTCCGCCGGCCAGCTCGGCGGCAATCCCGCCACCCCCGGCCAGCTCCTCAACGCCACCATCACCGCCCAGACGCGCCTCGAAACCGCCGAGCAATTCCAAAACATCCTGCTCCGCGTCAATCCCGACGGTTCGCAAGTCCTCCTCCGCGACGTCGCTCGCGTCGAGCTCGCCGGCGAAAACGTCGACCGCCTCGCCCGCTTCAACGGCCAGCCCGCGTCCGGCATGGCGATCCGCCCCGCCAGCGACGCCAACGCGCTCGAGACCGTTGCCGCGATCCGCGCCCGCATCGACGAGCTCAAACCGTTTTTCCCGCCCGGTCTCGAGGTCGTGTATCCGCTGGACACTACACCGTTCGTCCGCCTCTCCGTCGAGGAGGTCGTCAAGACCCTCATCGAGGCCGTCGCGCTCGTGTTCCTCGTGATGTATCTGTTTCTCCAGAACATCCGCGCGACGCTCATCCCCACCATCGCCGTGCCCGTCGTGCTGCTCGGCACGTTCGCCGTGATGGCCGCCGCCGGGTTCTCCATCAACACGCTCACACTCTTCGGCATGGTGCTCGCCATCGGCCTGCTCGTCGACGACGCGATCGTCGTCGTCGAAAACGTCGAGCGCGTCATGGCCGAGGAAGGTCTCTCGCCCAAGGAAGCGACGAAGAAATCGATGGACCAGATCACCGGCGCGCTCGTCGGCATCGGTCTCGTCCTCTCCGCCGTGTTCATCCCGATGGCGTTCTTCGGCGGCTCCACCGGCGTGATCTATCGCCAGTTCTCCATCACGATCGTCTCCGCGATGGCGCTGTCCGTCCTCGTCGCGATCATCCTCACGCCGGCCTTGTGCTCCACGATCTTGAAGCCGATCCCCGCCGGCCATCACCACGAGAAGCGCGGCTTCTTCGGCTGGTTCAATCGCGCCTTTGATCGCAGCGCCGACCGCTACGCCTCGGGCGTCGGCGGCCTCGCGCGCCGCGCCGGCCGCACGCTCCTCATCTACGCCCTCATCGGCGGCGGCTTGATCCTCCTCTTCAACCGCATCCCGACCGGCTTCCTTCCCGAGGAGGATCAGGGTCTCCTCTACGCGCAGGCGCAGCTTCCCGCCGGCTCCACGCGCGAACAGACGCTCGCCGTTCTCCAGAAGATCGAGCAGCACTTCCTCGTCGACGAAAAGGAAAACGTCGAAGGCATGTTCGGCGTCGCCGGCTTCAGCTTCTCGGGCTTCGGCCAGAATCAGGCCTTCGCCTTCGTCCGCCTGAAAGATTGGGAACATCGCTCGCGCCCCGATCAAAAGGTGAAAGCCATCCAGGCCCGTGCCATGGCCAAATTCGCCGGCTTCCGCGACGCGCTCGCTTTCGCCTTCGCTCCGCCCGCCGTCCTCGAACTCGGCACCGCCAGCGGCTTTGACCTTCGCCTCACCGACAACGGTTCGCTCGGACACGACGCGCTCATGGACGCCCGCAATCAACTGATCGGCATGGCCGCGACCGATCCGCGCCTTCGCAGCGTCCGCCCCAACGGCCTCGACGATGCCGCGCAATACAAGCTCGACATCGACCAGCAGAAAGCCGCCGCCCTCGGCGTCTCCCTCGCCGACGTCAACGCCACCCTCGCCGCCGCGTGGGGTTCCTCCTATGTCAACGACTTCATCGACAAGGGCCGCGTCAAAAAGGTCTACCTCCAGGCCGACGCACCGTTCCGCATGCTGCCCGAGGACATCGAACGCTGGTATGTGCGCAACAACCGCGGCGAGATGGTTCCATTCTCCAGCTTCACCAGCGGCCGCTGGACGCGCGGTTCGCCCAAGCTCGAACGTTTCAACGGCGTTCCGTCGCTCGCCATCCAGGGCGAACCCGCGCCCGGCGTAAGCTCGGGCGAAGCGATGGCCGCGATGACCGAGCTCGTCGCCAAACTCCCTCCCGGCATCGGCCTGGAATGGGCCGGTCTCTCCTACGAGGAACGTCTGTCCGGCTCCCAAGCCCCCGCGCTCTACGCCGTCTCGCTTCTCATCGTGTTCCTCTGTCTCGCCGCGCTCTACGAGAGCTGGTCGATCCCCGTCGCCGTGCTGCTCATCGTTCCATTGGGCATCGTCGGCACATTGCTCGCCGCGCTCCTGCGCGGGCTGCCCAACGACATCTACTTCCAGGTCGGACTTCTCACGATCGTCGGCCTCTCCGCCAAGAACGCCATTCTCATCGTCGAGTTCGCCAAGGAAAACTACGATCGCGGCCTGAGCCTCATCGACTCCGCCGTCCAAGCCGCCCGCCAGCGCCTGCGCCCGATTCTCATGACGTCCCTCGCCTTCGGTCTCGGCGTGCTCCCGCTCGCCCTCACCTCCGGCGCCGGCTCCGGCAGCCAGAACGCCATCGGCGTCGGCGTCCTCGGCGGCACCATCACCGCCACCGCCCTCGGCATCTTCTTTGTCCCGCTCTTCTTCGTCGTCGTGCTCCGCCTTTTCCGCGTGAAGCCCGCCAACTCGTCCGTGAAGGAGGCCTCCCATGCTTAAACTCTCCCTTCCTCTCGCCTCGCTCCTGATTTTCGCCGGCTGCTCGCTCGCGCCGACTTATCAGCGTCCCGACGCTCCCGTCGCCGCCGCGTATCCAGATTCTACCGACACCGCACCGGCCGGGGCTCCCGCCGCCGATCTCGCCTGGGACGAATTCTTCCGCGACGCGCGTCTGCGCGAACTCATCCGCCTCGCGCTCGACCACAACCGCGACCTCCGCGTCGCCGCGCTCAACGTCGAACGCGTCCGCGCCTACTACAACATCCAGCGCACCGCGCTCATCCCCGGCCTCGACGCCGCCGGCGACGCCGTTCGCCAGCGCACGCCCGCCGACTTGAGTCCGTCCGGCCGCGCCACGACGTCGTCGAGCTACAGCGTCGGCCTCGAAATCCCGTCCTACGAACTCGATTTCTTCGGCCGCATCACGAGTCTCCGCGATCAAGTTCTCCAACAATACCTCGCGACCGACGAGGCGCGCACCAGCGCGCAGATCAGCCTGATCTCCGCCGTCGCCCGCCAATACCTCGCGCTGCTCGCGACCGACGAACAACTCGCGCTGGCCCGCCAGACGCTCGACGCCGCCCAACGCGCCTATGAACTGAACCGCGCGACGTTCGAGGCCGGTGCGAGCTCCGAGCTCGACCTCCGCACCGCCGAAACCCAACGCGCCGCCGTGCAGGCGAACGTCGTCGCCCTCGAGCAACAGCGCGCCCGCAACGAAAACGCACTCGTTCTCCTCATCGGCACTCCGCTCCCTGCCGATCTCCCGCCCGCCGGCTCGCTCGCCACGCAGGAGCTGCTTCAGGATCTTCCCGCCGGCCTGCCCGCCGACCTCCTGCAGCGCCGCCCCGACATCCGCGCCGCCGAGCACCAGCTTCAGGCCGCGACCGCCAACATCGGCGCCGCCCGCGCCGCCTTCTTCCCGTCCATCAAGCTCACCGCCTTCGGCGGCACCGGCAGCGCCGAGCTGTCCGGCTTGTTCGAAAAGGGCTCCGGCCGCTGGAGCTTCGCTCCGTCGATCACGCTCCCGATCTTCGCCGCCGGTCGCAACAAGGCCCAACTCGACGTCGCCTGGATCGAGCAGCGCATCGAGGTCGCCAACTATCAAAAAGCGATCCAGACCGCCTTCCGCGAAGTCGCCGACGCCCTCGCCGTCCGTCGGTTGATCGACGACGAAGTCGCCGCGCAGGAAACCCGCGTCGCCGCCGCGCAACGCCGCTACGATCTCACCCAGCTTCGCTTCGAGGGCGGCGTCGACAGCTTCCTCACCGTGCTGCTCGCCCAGCAGGAGCTCTACGCGGCGCAACAGGCGCTGATCCAAACGCGCTTCTCCCGCCTCGCCAATCTTACCACGCTCTACGCCGCGCTCGGCGGCGGCTGGCAGGAAGCGCCCCCCGCGTCTCCGGAAGTCTGATACAACCCGCCATGTCCGCCACGCCTCGCGCCTCGTCGAAACGTCGCTCCTCCGCTCCGCCGGAGAGCGGCGCGCGCGTCGCGGCGGACTGGCGTTCGCTCTTTCCGCTCTGCCCGGGCGCCACCGCCGCTCCATCCGAACGCGCCGCCGGTGACCTTCTCCTGCAATTCACCTTCTCCGCCCGCTCCCTCCGCGAAGGCCTGCTGCGCATTTACGGCCCTCGCGGTTTCAACGACCACAAGTTCATCGTGCTCATCGCCCTCAGCGCGATGAAGTCGCGCTCCTCCACGCCGTCGATCCTCGCCGACTACGCCGGCATCACGCGCGCCTCGATGACCGACGTCCTCGACAGTCTCGCCCGCCGCCGCTGGATCGTGCGCCATCGCGATCCGGAAAACCGCCGCAATGTCCGCGTGAAACTCACCGCCACCGGCCGCCGCGCACTCGAGGCTGTGGCCGCCCACTACTTCGAGCTTTCGTCCGAACTCCTTCGCTCCGTGCCCGCAAACGACCTCGCCGCATTCGCGCGCGTCTGCGCGTTCCTCCACGACGCCGGCTCCAAGCTCGCCCCCCGCAACGCCTGATCTCGTCCGCCATGCTTCCTCCCGAAACCCTCGTTCGACTCCGCGAAGCGCAACGTCGCTCCGCTCACGAACAGCAGCTTCTCTCCGGTCGCGACTGGATTCTGATCGCGATGTGCGTGCAGCTCCTCAGCGCGCTCCATCCGCTCTTCGTCTGGATCAACGTGCTCCTGCTCGAAAGCCCGAGCCCCGTTCACGAAGAGCCCGCGATCACCTTGGCCGCCGCGCTCGGCCTCGCCGCCGCGCTCGGCCTGCTCTCGTGGTGGGCGAAATACGCGCCATTCCGCGCATCGATTGTCGCGGTGATCGCGTTTCTCGCCACGCAGGCCGCCCTCGGCTATTTCAACCCCGGCGCGCTCGTCTCCGGCGCCATCGTCAAATCCATCGTCCTCATCGGTCTGCTCCAGGCCGCGCGCATCGGACACTTCCGTCACCGCGCCCTCTGACGCCATGAACGCTCTCCAGCCGCTCCACACCGAGCCCGCGGACCCGACGCCCGACCAAGGCCCCAGCCACCGCGGCGGTCCGTCCGCCCTCTTCTTCGCCCTGTTCTGCGCCTTCTCCGCCGCCGGAATTCTGCTCCTTTTTTGGCGCGAGGGCATCCGCATCTGGGCCGCCCTCGGCGCCCTCGTTTTCGCCGGCGCCGCTTCCTACGCCTGCTGGTGCCTCATCGAACACGCCCGAGCCGGCCGCATCACGCTCCGCTCGCATCTCGTGCTCACCGGCACGCTGGCTTTCGACATCCGCTGCACCTGCCGCGATGTCGCCGCCACCGTCTTCTTCGAACCGGACCAAATCGCTCCCGGCGCCACGAGCCAGCTTCTTTGTTTCGTCGAAAACTACGCCTGCCGCCGCCGCATCGCCCACTTTCGCATCGGACCGCACGCGCACCTCGGCCTCGCCAAACCGTCCGACGTTTTCCTCGAACTCGCCCCCGGCCAGGCCGCCGTTTACGCCCTGCCGCTCACGATCGCCTCGTCCCTTCCACCCGGCGAACACGATCTTCCGATCGAACTAAAAGTCGACCAGCCCAACGGCGCGGGCGCCCTCCTCCCCAACGCCCCGCGTCACCTCCACGATCTCTGGAAAGTCCATTTCGCCGTGCCGTTCACGGTCTCCGAGATTCCCGAAAAACCGTCTTCCCGCCCCTCGACGCTCCGTCCCCGCTTTGTCTCTCTCGCTTCGGTCACGTTCGCCGCGCCCGCTCTCTCGCCACTCGCCGAGCTGATCCAGTCATCCCCGACTCGCTCGACGTCCTGAGCCTCCGCGGATTCCTCAGCTCGCTGTCGAGCCTCCCGTCTCCGTTCGCGCTTCCTCTTTCGCCGAGGAAAACTCCACCCGCGCGTGCGCGATCACGCGCCCGCGCTTCACTTCGCGCGCAAAATATCCCACGAGCGCAAACGCCCCCGCCGCCGCCATCGCCTGCCACAGGAACGCGCTCGAATAGTCGAACGTGCTCTTCCCCGCGGTTCCAAACACGTGCGTGAATCCTTGCACCCACAACCCCGCGCCATTGATCAGTAGAAAATTCGCGAGCCCGCCCACGAACGAAAATCCGGCTCCCGCCGTCCCATAGCTGTTGCTCGGCAGGTAGTCGTAAACCAGCGGCCCCCACAGCACCATCACCAGCGACATCGTGCCTTCGCTCAGAATCGCGAACGTCAGCAGCGTCGAAAACGACAGCGAGTAATCCGTCCCGAATCGCACCACCAGCCACAGCGTCAGGTTGATCGCCACGGGCACGATCAGCGCGAAGTGAAACAGCCTCAGCCGCGGCAATCGATCGGCGAGATAACCCCACATCGGCACGAACAGCGCCATGTTGACGATCCCGATCGTCGCCGCCGCCCAACCGACTTGCTGCTTCGAAAATCCGAGCTGCTCCGTCGTGAAGAGCGTCACGAACGCTCCAAACGATGACGCCATGAACGACCCGATCCCGCCGATCACCAGATACGGGCTCACATAGAGCAGATACACCATCCATTGCTGACGATTGCCAAACACGTCGCGGAAAAATCCCATCACAGAAAATCGCTCGCGCCGAATGCTCTCCGGCGGCGGCGTCTCGCGCACCTTGAACGCCAGAAACGCCGACGCCCCCAACACCGCCGCGCTCCCCACCCAATAAATCAACCGTTCCCCGTCCACCCGCAGCCAGTCGTTCATCCGCCCGAGGTCGTAGTGCCGGTCGAACTGCGCCAACATCACGCCGTTGAAGAACAGGCCGGTCATGTTCTGCATGATGCTGCGCATCGTCGACGCCCGCCCGCGTTGCGACGGCGGAATCACTTCGTTGTAGAGCGGCTCGTAGGGCGAGCCCACGTCCGAGCAGAACTGAAAAATGATGATCAGCGCGGCGAGCGCCCACACATTGTCCGCCAGCGGCACGAAGAACATCGCCAGCGCTCCGCCCGTCCACCCCACGATCAACAACGGCCGCCGCCGCCCCCAGCGCGTCCACATCCGGTCGCTCATGTAGGACGCCCACGCGCTCACGAGAAACACCATCGCGAAATTGATGCTGCTCAGCAGCGCCACGATCGCCGGACTTTCGACCAGCTTCCGGATGGTGAACGCCAGCGGCGCTCCCCCGCAGTTACCGAAATAGGTCAGCGAAGCCCACGGGAAAATCATCCACGCGACCCAGCTCCATCGCACTTTCGCGTGGTGTGTTTCGATTTTCTTCATCCGTTGAGCTCGAAGGTCAGAAGTTCACGCCGCGCAAACCGTCCCGCATTCAGCCGGGCAAAGTCAAAGCGTTCGGGTCGCCCCATCACCGCACTTACGTCGAGCGACGTGCCGCCACGCAACACGAGCTCCGCCACCATTTGCGCGATGCCCGCGTGACACGTGATGCCGTGACCGTTCAACCCGACCGCGTGGAAAAAATTCTCCACCCGCTCGTCGCGCGACACGATCGGAAACCCGTCCTCCGTCGTTCCATACACGCAGCACCATCCGTTCAAAAACGTCGTCTTCGGCAAATGCCAGTAACGCCGGACGACCGATTCCACCGCCTCCGGAAATTCCGCGTCGTTCGCCTTGTTCACGAAATCCGGATCGACCGTGAATCCCGATTTCGTCGTGTGATGATGCTGCCCGAACAGCATCGTGTCGCCGATCTCCCCGCGGCACCACACGCCTTCACCATTCACCTCCTGGGGCAGCGGCGTCAGCGGCGCGCGCTCCACCCCGTCGTCGAACGCCGTCGCCACGCACACCTGGATCCGTTGCGGCGTCAGCGCCAGCTCGCTCCCCGCCAGCGCCGCCACCTTTGCGCCCCAAGGTCCACCCGCGTTCAACACGGTCCCCACCTTCCACGCTCCACGTCGCGTCACCAGAGTTTCGATACGCTCCCCCGTCTTGCGCATCTGCAATACCGGCGTGTTCCGCATCACGGTCACGCGTCCGGTCGCCACCGCGAGTCTCTCATACACCGCCGTCAACGCCGTCGGATCGACATAGCCTTGATTCGGATAGTAGAGTCCTCCGCGCAGGTTCTCTTTTTTGATCCACGGAAACCGCCGCACGACCTCGTCCGCCGAAAGCACCTCCTGCTCATAGATGCTGTGCGGTTGTCCGCCAAATCGCCGCGCGTAAACGCCCGGCTCCGTCGGCGGCTTTCCCTCCCCATGGAGAGCCAGCAGCGTGCCCCACGGTTGGAATCCGAAATCATGCTCGCGCCGCAACTCTTGCACGCGCGCAAAACCAATCAGCGTCAGATACGCGTAGATCTCACCCATGTCGTGCAGGCAGATCACCCCCGCCGATCCGCCCGTCGTCCCTGTCGCCGGCAACTGTTTGTCGAAGACCACGATCCTCGCGTCGCTCTGCCGCGCCAGCTCATACGCGCAGCTCAGCCCGATGATCCCGCCGCCCACGATCGCGATGTCCGCACTGCGCTCGTGAGTCCCGATGTTCGTCTGTTTGTCGGCCTTCATATTCGATATCACCCGAGACTCGCGACCGCTTGACTGCCAATTCGCCGCGGACCGCGACGCGTCTTCACGTCCGCAATCGCCGCGCTCATCATCGCCAGGCTGCGCACATTGTCCTGCGCCGCCGTCTCCGGCTGACGTCCTGTTCGAACACACTCCACGAACTCGCGCATCACGCTCACGTGTGACTCGTCCGGCCCCGCCGCGCGCACCGGAATCACCTGCGTCTTGTGCTCGCTCTTGAATCCGCCCGTCCGCCCAACCGTTTCCACCACGACCCGTTCCGCCCCGTCCCACGTCAGCGTGCCCTTCGTCCCGCAAAATCGCCACGCGCCGTTCCCCGACGTCGCGCAGCCTTCCGCACACCAGCTTCCGCGATAACTGAACACCAGATCGCTCGCGAATTGGAAGGTCGCAAACGCACTCGCTCCGTGACGATACCACGAACCCGCGGGATTCCATTCGCAGCAGTCCACCCGAGTCGGCTCATCCGCCCCGAAGAATCTCGCCAGGTCGAAATGATGAATCGCCATCTCCATCAGCAGCGGATGCTCCATCGTGTCGCGAAAGTTCCCGAAATGCAGCGCGTCGAAATAATCGCAGGTCATCGTGGTCACGTGCCCGATCAAGCCCGACATCAACACCTCGCGCACCCTGCGCGGCGCCGCGCGGTATCGATAATTCTGCGACACCGCCAACAGGCGCTGCGCCTTCGCCGCCTCGTCCACCAAATCTCGCCCCTGCGCCAGCGTCGCCGCCAGCGGCTTCTCCGACAACACGTGCGCTCCCGCCCGCAGCGCCGCCCGCGACACCGCGTGATGCGCCGCCGGTGTCGTGCAGTTGAAAACGATATCCGGTCCCAACTCGCCGATCAGCGCCGCCGCGTCGCCGCCCGCGCTCGCACCCGGCGCAAACTCGTCCCGGCGCGCCTGAGCCGCTTCCTGGTCCACGTCCGCCAATCCCACCAACTCCACGTCCGCCACCTGCGCCGCCGCCTGCAGCCATACCGCCGCCATGCTGCCGCACCCCACGTGAACCACCCTAAGCCGCTTTTTCATTCCTTTCCGCCGAGCTCCTTCCTCACCGCCGCCCATCGTCCCGCCATCTGCTCGTCGAAGATCAGCGGCTCGAACCCGACCTGCAGATAAACTTTGATCGCCGGCAGCCGGTGATCGTCGGTCTTCAAATAAATCCGGCGATATCCCGCCTCGATAAACCGCCGCACCACCGCCGCCGTCGCTGCGCGCCCCAGCCCCTGCCCCGCGTGCCCCGGCAGCGCCGCCACGAATGAGAGCTCGCCGCCTTCCGGATGCCGCTCGTTCGGCGCATGATTCGCATTTGCCGTCGCCACGATTTCCCCCGTCGACCGGTGCTCGATCACGAAAAACCCGCGCGGCAGCACGCCGCGCCGATGCGCCTCGATCCGCTCCGCCGGCCACTCGCCAAATCCCACCGCCGCCATCAACCGGCTCCACGCCGCATAATCCCGCGGCTCCAACTGCCTCAGCACGTATTCGCTTCTCAACGACACCTCCGGCAGCGCCGTCAGCTTTGTCTCCGGCCAGATCATCTCCAGTTGCGGCCGCGACGGCGTCAGCCACGCCCGCGAATCCGGCACGTCCATCCACGCCCCGCCGCGGAGGATCGACTGCTGCGAGATCAGTCCCGGCAGCGTCATGTCCATTCCCGCATGAATATCGATCGGCGATGGTATCTCCCCGCGCACCCCGCGCACAAAGTCTCTCACCTCGAAAAAGTCCCCGCCGCCATGCCCCGCCTTCAACGCCTCTTCCGGCGGATTCCGCCACTCTTCCGGCAAATACTTTCCCGCGAAGTCCGGCCGCGTCAGCAGTTCGTCCACCGAAAACCACTTCGGCTCCTCGCTCAGCTCCGGCAACCACAACCTCCCGTCGTGATACGCCCCCGTCGTCCCCTGCAGCTCGTAATGCGTCTCATACGGACGCGGCGACACCAGCGTCAGCCGCAAATCGATCAGCGCATCCCGATCCGTTTTGCCCAGCGTCACCGTCGTGTCCTCGTGAAACAATTTTCCTTCCGTGTCTCGGTGATGTTTCCCGCTGCCCGCGCACGCCACGCGCACGATCCGCTGCCCCGCCAGACACTTCAGCACCGGCCCGAGGCTGTGCGTGGGATAGGTGTTCCCGTCGATCCCCATCTGCCAGTGCCGCCGCCACGGCGTGTCCGGAATCATGTGCGTCACGTCGTGCAAATACGAACAATACGCATAATACAACTCGCCGAACTTCCCCTGCCGCGCCAGCTCCGCGATCAACCGGTTTTCTCGCCAGTAACAATAATTCTCCGCGAGCATGTAGATCCCTCGGCTCGCCGCGGCGGCGAGCACCAGCTCTCGCGCTTCCTCCAACCCCACCGCCGCCGGCACTTCGCTCATCACGTGGAGATTCCGCTGCAACGCCATGATCGCCTGCCGCGCATGCAAATGCTGCGGCGTCCCGATCACCACCGCGTCCAGCTTCGCCCGATCGAGCATCTGCTCGTAATCCGTGTAACGCTCCACTTCGCGATCCGGCCACTCGTTCAACGCTTCCTGCCGCAGATCGCAGATCGCCGTGATCCGCGCGCCGCTCACTTCAAACGCCGTGCGGAAATTTCCGCCGCGCCCCGCGGCGCCGACGAGGCCAACACGGACCGGGCGCTGGCCGGTCCTGGAATCGGAAATGGGAACAGAAGCACTCATGCGATGTTTTCGACGGTCGGATAAGGGGTCGCCCGTCGGCGTCGGCGCAAAGCAACCCTGCCACAACCTCCCCTCAACCGCGAGTGCACTCATCCCGATGACCCGACGCTGCGCCCCCGTTTTCCACGCTCACCGGGATGATTCGCCCGCACCTTGATGCTACCTTCTCTCCCACCCTCGCTTTCATTCTTCCCCGTGCACTCGCCCGCATCCGAACTCACCCCACTCGCCCTCCTCGCCGCCGGCATGTCCCAACACGGCGAAGGTCCCGTCTGGGACGCGCGTCTGCGCCGTCTCTATTGGGTCGACATCGTTCACGGCCAGTTGCACTGGCTCGACGAAAACGCGCTCCAACGTCGCACGCTCGAAGTTCCCCCGCCCCTCGGCTTCGTCGCCCCCACCGACGATCCCGCGATCCTCGTCGCCGGCATCGGAAGTTCTCTCGCGCTCCTTCATCTCGAAACCGGCCGCATCGAAACGCTCGCTCAACTCGAGCCCGCCGACGCCCCGCTCCGCTGCAACGACGGCAAATGCGATCCCACCGGCCGCGTCTGGGCCGGCACCATGTCCACCCAGCCCGACGCCCAACCGCCCGGCTCCCTCTTCTCCCTAGACTCCTCCGCCCCGCTTCAACGCGTCCTCCGCGACGTCGGCTGCAGCAACGGCCTCGCGTGGAGCGTCACCCGGCGCGAGTTCTACTTCATCGATTCCCTCGCGCATCGCATCGACCGCTTCCGCTGGGATCCCGACACCGGAAACATCGGCGACCGCTCGACGCTCGCCTCCTTTCCCGACGACCACGGCCTGCCCGACGGCATGTGCATCGATACCGACGGACACCTCTGGATCGCCTTCTGGGACGGCGGTTGTGTCCGCCGTATTCATCACGAAACCGGCGCCACGCTCGCCACGATCCACCTTCCCGCGAAACGCGTCACGTCCTGCACGTTCGGCGGCACCGATCTCGCCACGCTTTTCATCACCACGTCGCACGAGGGTCTCTCCTCCTCCGACCGCGCCGCACAACCGCTTGCCGGCGGCGTCTTCTCCGTCACACCCGGCCCCCGCGGCCTCCCCGCCGATCTCTTCCACCTTCGCTCCCTCGCCTCATGAAACACGATCGCCTGCTCGCCGGTCAGGTCGCCGTGATCAGCGGCGGCGCGGGCGACATCGGCCGCGCCATCGCCCGCCGCCTCCACGCACACGGCGCCCGCGTCGCTCTTGGCGACGTCCTTCCCGCCGCCAAGGTCCGCTCCCGTGTCGCAAAATTTCACTACACCGAGGTCGACGTTTCCGACGCCTCCGCGATCGACGCCTGGCTCACCCGCGCCTCCCGCGACCTCGGCCCGCCCTCGTTGATCATTCCCAATGCCGCCGTCGTCGAACTCGGCAACGCGCTCGACACCTCCGTCGAGGCGTGGACTCGCACGTTGAACGTCAATCTCACCGGCGCTTTCCTCCTCGCCCAACTCGCTGCGAAACGCCTCGTCGCCGCCCGCCGCCGCGGCCGCGTCGTCTTCGTCGGTTCCTGGGCCGCGCACGCGCCGCATCCCGGCATCGCCGCCTACTCCGCCGCCAAGGCCGGCCTCCGCATGGCCATGCAATGTCTCGCGCTCGAACTCGCTCCGCACGGCATCCTCGTCAACGAGGTCGCACCCGGCCGCGTCGACGCCGGCCTCAGCAAACGTCTCTTCGATCAAACTCCGGGCTTTCGCGAACGCGCCCGCGCCGGAGTCCCGATCCGCTCGCTCCTCGATCCCTCCGAAGTCGCCGACGGCGTCGCGTATTTGTGCCGGCCCGACAACCGCCAGATGACCGGCTCCGTGCTCCTTCTCGACGGCGGCCTCTCGCTCGTGCGCGCCGTTTGATCCGCCATGCCCGCGCCCCACCCGCTGCTCACCACGGCGTTTGTCGGTCGGATCGGCGTCGCCCGCGTCGACATCACGCCGCCGCTCGCCATCAACGCCCGCAACTGGGGCGCCGCCACGCACGACGTCGCCGAAGGCCTCCACCGCCCGCTCACCGCGACCGTTCTCGCGCTCTCCTCCGCCGACGACCCGCGCCCGCTTCTCCTCATCGCCGCCGATCTCGGCTGGTGGAAGTCCCGCGAAGACGAATTCTTCGTCCGCGGCGCTCTCCTCGATCAACTCGCGCTCGATCCCGCCCGCATCCTTCTCTCGCTCTCGCACACCCACGCCGGCCCCGATCTCTACCGCGAGGATCGCCACAAACCCGGCGGCGAACACATCGAGCCCTACCTCACCTCTTTGCGCGATCGCCTCGTCGCCGCCGCGCGCGACGCTCTCGCCCGCCGCACTTCCGCCCGTCTTTCGTGGCGCTACGGCCGCTGCGACCTCGCGCAAAACCGCGACCTTCCCCATCCGTCCGAACCGCGTTTCCTCGTCGGCTGGAATCCTCACGTGCCCGCCGACGACACGCTTCTCGTCGGCCTCGTCGAAGACGCCCACACCCACGTCCCGCTCGCCACCCTCGTCAACTACGCCTGCCACCCCACCACGCTTGCCTGGGAAAACCGCCTGCTTTCGCCCGACTTCCCCGGCGCCCTCCGCGAGCTCGTCGAATCCGCGACGCACGCGCCGTGCCTCTTTCTCCAAGGCGCGTCCGGCGATCTCGGCACCGTCGTCCAACACGGCCGCGATCCCGCCGTCGCCGACCAACTCGGTCGCCGCCTCGGTCACGCCGTGCTCAGCGTCCTCGAAAGCTGGCCCGACGCCCTTCACCGCGTCGACCAGATTGTCGAGTCCGGCGCCCCGCTCGGCATCGCCCATCCCGTCCCCCCCGCCACCTCCTCCGCGCTCGCCGCCGATCTTCGCGACGTTCCCTTTCCCCTCAAACCTTCCGAATCCATCGCCGAAATCGAAGCCGCCCTCTCTACCTGCGTCGATCGCGCCCTCCGCGAACGTCTCTGGCGCAAGCGCGCCATCCGCCGCATCGTCGGCGACGGCCCCGTGTCCGCCATGCCGCTGTGGACCTGGCGCCTCGGCGAGGCGCTGCTCTTCGCCCAGCCCAACGAGGCGTATTCACATTTTCAGCACACCCTCCGCGCCCGCCTCGCCCCGCACCCTATCGTCGTCCTCAACGTCACCAACGGCTACGCCGGCTATCTCCCTCCGCGCTCCCACTACGAGCGCGATCAATACTCCGTCTGGCAGACACCTTTCGCCCCCGGCTCGCTCGAACTTCTCACCGAGCAGGCCCTCGCAAGCGCCGCGCGCCTGCTGGACCCCGGCACGGCACGCGACTGATCCGCGGCGCCTTCATCTCCTCTCGCTCGGCGGCCAGCCGAACTTCCGTCGATACGCCTTCGAGAAATAAAGCGGATCCGCATATCCGACCTTTGCCGCCACCTCCTTCACCCCGAACGTCCCGCGCGCCAGAAAATCCCGCGCCCGCGCCAGCCGCAAATCCTGCAGATACGCGATCGGCGTCATCTTCAGGTGCTCGATAAACATCCTTCGCAGCGTGGAGTTCGACATCCCCGCCGCTCGCGCCACGGCCTCGATCGTCAGCCCCGCCTCCGCCGAGCGCGCATCGATCACCGCCAGCGCGCGCTGCAATCGCGCCGGCCGCGTCGCTCCTTCCGGCGCCTCGCCCGCGAGCGACAGATTTCCCAGCAGACGAATCAACGCCGCCTTCAACATGGTCGTTCGCAGCGGATCCGCCGTCGCCCGATGCCATCGCACCGCCTCCCCAAACGCTTCCGCGCTCCACTCCTGGCTCCGCCCGCGCATCACCTCCAACACCGGATCCTTCCCGAAACGTCGAAACTCTTCCCGTCCTCCCACCTCGAGCGACAAACACGCATACTTCGCCCCCGTGCCCGCCAGCTCCGCGCGATTTCCATGATGCGCATTGATCCACGCCACGTCGCCCGGCTCCAGCTCCCGCTCACGGTCTCCCACCCGCAACACGAACCGACCGCGCAACACCAGCACCAGCTCCAGCAACGCCCGCGGTTCCGTCTGCAGCACCTCCCCCTGCTCCGCTTCGGCAAACACCAGCGGCACCGCCGTCTGCCGGTCCAGCCAGCCGATCAGGTCTTTCACCGTCATGATCGTTTTTTCCATGCTTCTGCCGCTTTTCTCCATCGCATGCTGCTTGCGACCACGGCTCAACGCGACGAAAAACTCCATTCCTCGTTCGTCGCCATGCCGATCATCCAAGGTAACAACGCCAACCAGCCCGCCAACGACTTCACCTACTGGGGTCTCGCCCGCTTCAAGCAAGGCGAGCGCAACATCACCGAGCCGCATTTTCACGACTGCGACGAATACGTCTTCATGATCGAGGGCCGGATGCACATGCGCTCCGAGGGCATCGACTACATCCTCGAACCCAAGGACGTCCTCGTCACCCGTATGGGCGATGTCCACGAGGTCGTCGAAATTCTCGAGGACACCACCTATTTCTGGGCCGAGGGCCCGATGCGCGGCCTTAAACGCGAAGGCCACCTCGATCCCCGCCTGCCGCGTTCCCCCGTATCATGAAATCCATTACGCTCGACGCCCTCGGCCTCCCTTCACAGCTCCCGCTCCCGCAACGCCGCGACTGGCGCATCGGCCTCGTAGGCCTCGGCGGCATTTCCCGCGCCCACCTGCCCGCCTATCGCGCCGCCGGCTGGCAGGTCGTCGCCGCATCCGATCTCGATCCCGCGCGACGCGAGGCCGCCGCCCAGGACTTCGGCCTCGCGTCGGTCCATGAGGATTTCCGCCGCGTGATCGAAGACCCCCGCGTCGAGGTCATCTCGCTTCTCACGCAACCCACCGCCCGCGAGGAAATCGTCGCCGCCTGCGCCGCCGCCGGAAAACCGCTTCTCACCGAAAAACCCCTCGCGCTCGATCTCGCCGCCTGCGACCGCATGATCGCGACGACCGACGCCGCCCGCGTCCCCTTCGCCGTCAGCCAAAACTATCGCTGGCTCCCCGCCCCCTTCGCCGCGCTGGGCCTGATTCGCGCCGGTTGGATCGGCCATCCCTATTTCGCGAAGATCGAACTCCACGGCACGCAGGACCGCGATCTGGCCGAGCATCCGTTCTACAGCACGTGCCGCGATTTTCTCACCGTGCAGTGGAACAGCCATCTCGCCGACCTCGTGCGCGGTTTCATGGACCGCGATCCGCAGCGCGTCCTCGCCCGCACCAGCCGTATGCCCGGCCAGGCTTTCGCCGCCGACAACTTCCTGACCAGCCTCATCGACTTCGGCCCCGAAGGCACCGCGCTCATCGTGCACAACGAACTGCATCGCGGCGGCCTCAATTCCAACGAGGTCCGCATCGAAGGCGACCAAGGCACGCTCACCTTCCCGCTCTGGGGCAAGACGCTCACGCTCCGCTCCGATCGCCTCGGCGCCGAACCCCACGCGCTCGATTGCGCGCCGGCCGGCTTCCTCGACAGTTTCTGCGGCCCGATGGCCGACTTGCTCATCTCGCTCGAACAAAACCGCGAGCCACTCGTCAGCGCCCGCCGCAACGTCGCCACGATCCGCCAGATTCTCGCCGAAGATCTCTCCGCGCGAAACCGCGCCCGCTGGGAAGCGCTTCAGCTTTCCCGCTGCACCTGACGCAGCCGCGGCTGCGCCTCGCGCCGCTCCCGTCGCAGTCCTTCCGCTCGTCGACGCGCTCGGCTCGCGCCACTGGCACGCTGCACCGTGCGCCGCAGCCGTTTGCACGCCCGCCCTCCGCCGAAGCCTCTTCTTACCTATGTTCCCTTAGGGAATCCCTGACGTGAGGCCGAGCAGTCTCCCACCTTATACCCCGGGGAACTCGCCGGTGTTAGAACCTTCGCACCCTCACGCCAGCGTCCATGACTTCATTCCTTTCGTCGCGGCCGCATTTGCCGGTTCGCCTTTGCCCCCCCGTTTTTCGCGTCGCGCCCGTTCGCGATCGGCTTTGCGCCGGCCTCCTGACTCGCCCCTGCGTCCGCTCGCGTCATGAGCGGCGAGGTGCCGATGACACCTGCCAATCGGCCCTTTCCTCGAACAGTCGCTCAGGGAAAAGCGCACGCCGTGCCGTCGATCATGGACCGAACCTGCCTGTCTCTGGGGCAAACATTCAGTTGCCCCTGATTCCTTCACTTCATCGCTCATGAATCTCCGTCGCTTCCTTGTCGTTGCGGGCGCCCTGCTCGCAGCGGCGACCGCTTCAGCTTACAACTTCTCCCTCAGCCAGCTCCAAGGCGTCACGCTCACTGCGTCCACCTCGCTCCAGTTTGGCCCCGACCACCGGCTCTACGTCTCGCAGGTCGACGGGCTCATCAAGGCCCTCACCATCCAACGCTTGGGCCCCAACAACTACCAAGTCACCGCCACCGAAAACATCGAGCTCGTCAAAAACATCCCCAACTACGACGACTCCGGCGTCCGCAACTTCACCCTCAACAAGCGCCAGGTCACCGGACTTCTCGTCGTCGGCACCGCCGACAATCCCATCCTCTACGTCAGCTCCAGCGATCCTCGCATCGGCGGCGGCAGCGGCGGCGAAAACGATCTCAACCTCGACACCAACTCCGGCATCATCTCGCGTCTCACGCGCGTCAACGGCACCTGGACCAAGGTCGACATCGTCCGCGGCCTCCCGCGCTCCGAGGAGAATCACGCCAACAACGGCCTCCAGCTCGATCCCGTCACCAACACCCTCTACGTCGCCCAAGGCGGCAACACCAACGCCGGCGGTCCTTCCATCAACTTCGCCTACATGTGCGAAACCGCCCTCTCCGCCGCGATCCTTTCGATCGATCTCGACGCCATCGAAGCGCTCCCGGTCAAGACCGACCCCTACGGCCAGAAATACCTCTACGATCTTCCCACGCTCGACGACCCCAATCCCAGCCGGGCCCACAATCCCGACGGCTCCGACGTCAACGATCCTTTCGGCGGCAACGACGGCCTCAACCAAGCCAAGCTCGTCCCCGGCGGCCCGGTGCAAGTTTACTCGCCCGGCTGGCGCAATCCTTACGATCTCGTCATCACGAAAACCCCCGGCCGCGAGGGCCGCATGTATTCCTTCGACAACGGCGCCAACGTCGGTTGGGGCGGTTATCCGAAAAACGAGGGACCCGGCGGCACCGTCACCAACGAATACGTCGAGGGCGAACCCGGCCAGGTGAACGACAAGGACGGCCTCTACCGCGTCACGTCCGGTTTCTACCGCGGTCACCCCAATCCCGTTCGCGCGAATCCCGCCGGTGCCGGCTGGTTCCATTTCGACGCTTCCAAACCGCCCGGCTCGCAGAAGATCTACTCACTCAATCCCACCTCCGACTGGCCTTCCGTTCCCGTTTCCATGGCCAATCCCGTCGAGGGCGACTTCCGCCTCCCCGGCGTCGCCGATGGCGCGCTCCTCACTTACACCGAATCCACCAACGGCCTCGCCGAATACGTCGCCACCAACTTCAACGGCGAAATGCAGGGCAACCTCATCGCCGCCGGCTACGACGGAAAACTGCTTCGGATCGCCCTCTCCGAAGACGGCAACGCCGTCACCAACGGCGTCGAGTTTCTCGCCACCGGCTTCGGCAACCAGCCCCTCGATGTCACCGCGCCCGATCCCGGCCACGGCGCTCCGTTCGTCGGCACCATTTGGGTCGTCCACTACTCGCCCGCGAAAATCACGATTCTCGAACCCGCCGATTTCGATTCACCCGGCGGTTCCACCTGCACGGGCATCAATTCCTTCGACGTCGACGAAGACGGCGACGGCTTCAGCAACGCCGACGAAATCGCCAACAACTCCGATCCGTGCTCCGGCGCCATTCGTCCGCCCGACTTCGACGGCGACAATGTCTCCGATCTGCTCGATCCCGACGACGACAACGACGGCATTCCCGACCTCCAGGATCGCTTTCCCGTCGATCCGTTCAACGGCATCAACCTCGCCACGCCCCTCCATTACGAGCTCTTCAACGATTACGGCGTCGGCTTCTACGGTGTGGGCTTCACCGGACTCATGATGAATCCCGGCGAGAATTACCTCCAGCGCCGCAGCCCCGACAACATCATCGCCGGCGGCACGGCCGGTCTCTTCACCATCGCGCAGGCCGGCACCGGCACGCCCCGCGGCTCCGCGAATTCGCAGAAGGACGCGTATCATTTCGGCATTACGTCCAACGCCTACACCCCATCCTATCTCGTCAGCGTGCGCCTCGCCGGTCCGTTCTTCAGCAGCTCGCCCACCGGCTCTCAGCGCCAGGGCGTCTACGTCGGCAACGGCGATCAGGACAACTACATCTCCATCGCTCTCCACGCCAATAACGGCGCCGGCGGCATCGAGGTCGTGCACGAATCCGCCGGCGTGATCGTCGCCGAAACGATCCATCCTTTCCCCCAGCTCGACGACTCCTCGATCGTCGACGTGTTTTTCCAGATCGATCCGGCCAACGGCACCGTCCTTCCCCTTTACCAACTCGAAGGCGAATCCGCCCTCACCGCGCTCGGCGCGCCCATCGCCGTCGAAGGTTTGCTCCTCGACGCCATCGCCGGCCCCAGCCCGCTCGCCATCGGCGCTTTCGCCAATCGCGGCGGCAGCGATCCCGCCTTCCCCGCCACGTTCGACTATTTCGACGTCGCGCCGATCACCTCGACCGCCATCGCGAAAATCACCGTCGATCCGACCGGTTCCAACATGGCCACGTCGAGCACGTTCAACACCGGCTCGTTCAAGATCGAAAACCTCTCCACCGGCGGCCAGCAGATCCAGCACGTCCACATCGATATCAGCACGTCCGTGCTGCCCGATCTTGTGTTCGACACCAACGGCGCCGCCGGCGACCCCGTCGCGAAAGACTTCACGCCCAACAGCGCCACCGGTGGCGTCGTCCTCGCCAACGGCAGCGCGACCCAGCCGCACAACGGCGTCGACGCCGACGACGGCTTCGATGCCGTCACCATGGACTTCTCCGCCTTCCCCGTGAACGGCGTCTTCACGTTCTCGATCGATATCGATCCCAACAACGTCAAGGGCGTCGCCCAGCCCGGCGAACGCGACTCCGCCAGCGTCTCCGGCCTCGAACTCGCCGGCGCCACCGCCACCGTCACGTTCAACGACGGCTCCACCTTCCGCACGCGCCTCGGCCGCATCGAAAGCAGCGTCGACGGCTCCTACGGCTGGCTCCGCGCCGATCAGCCGCCGCAACCATCCATCGCCATCATCGGCCAGACGTCTCCGTTCACCACGAATCAAGCCGCCCAAACCGTCCGCGTGTTCGGCCCGCCCGGTCTCAACGTCTCGCTCGTCATCCTCGAATCCGGCCTCTACCTCGCCGGCGTTCCCGGCGGCGGCTACAACGTTCAGCCCTACGACACCAACACGATCATCAAGGTCACCGAAAAGTTCGGCGTCATCGCCGAGCCCGGCTACGTCGACATCCCGGTCACGCTCACACAAACCGAGCTGAAAGCCGGCTACAACCTGATCACCGCCACGCTCGCGTCCGATGGCATCAAGGGCCCCGCGTCGCGCACGCTCGTCGCCCGCTACGATCCGACGTTCACCGGCGGCGACACCCAGCCGCCCACCGCGCCCGGCAATCTCGCCGCGTCGAGCGTCACCTCCCGCAGCGTTTCGCTGAGCTGGTCCGCGTCGACGGACAACGTCGGCGTCGTCGCCTACGATGTCCTCCGCAACGGCACGCTCGTGACGACCGTATTGGGACTCAACTACACCGACATCGGCCTCGATCCCGGCACCACGGTGAACTACTCCGTCGTCGCTCGCGATCCCGGCGGCAACACCTCGCCCGCGGCCACCACGTCCGCCACGACGCTTTCCCGCGGCACCGTCGTCCTCCGCGTCAACACCGGCGGCCCGGCTGTCGTCGACAGCTTCGGCACCTCGTGGGCCGCCGACCACGCCTACAACACCGGCACCACCTCCAGCACCGTCCAGGCGATCGACCGCACCGTCGACGACACGATCTTCAAGACCCGCCGTCTCGACTCCGCCGCGGCCGCGCCCGACTTGATCTACTCCTTCACCGTCCCCAACGGCGACTACGAGGTGCAGCTCTTCTTCTCCGAAAACGACACCGCCAACTCCGCCGTCGGCAAACGCGTCTTCGACGTCTCGCTCGAAGGCACGCTCGCGCTCGACAACTTCGACATCTTCGCGAGCGCCGGCGCGCCCTACACCGCCGTCATCGCCACCGCGACCACCTCGGTCGGCGACGGGCAGCTCAACATCCACTTCGGCCGCGTCACCGGCAATCCGCAGGTCAACGCGATCAAAGTCATCTCGCTCCCGCCCGCCGAGGACGTCCCGCCCTCCACACCCGGCAATCTCCATACGGTCAACATCACCGCGAGCGCCGTCAGCCTCGAATGGGACGAATCCACCGACAACGTCGGCGTCACCGGGTATCAGATTTCTCGCGACGGCCTCGTCGTCCAAACCGTCGCCAGCACCGCATTCACCGACACCGGCCTCGCCGCCAACACGACCTACAGCTACGAGGTCCGCGCCCGCGACGCCGCCGGCAATCTCTCGGATCCCGCCACGCTGAGCGCCACCACCCTCGCGCCGTCCGGCGACGACACCACGCCGCCGTCCGCGCCCGGACCGCTCGTGTTCTCGAGCGTCACCGCCAATTCCATCACGATCACCTGGACCGCCGCCACCGACAACGTCGGCGTCACCGGCTACCGCATCTCGCGCAATGGCGCGCTGCTCGACACCATCGGCGCGCTCACCTTCACCGACACCGGACTGTCACCAAACACCGAATACAACTACTCGGTCGTCGCCGTCGACGCCGTGAACAACGCGTCCACGCCCAGCACCGGCAGCGTCACCACCGCCAGCCCCCCGACGCCGGGCGCCATCCGGATCAACGCCGGCGGCGGTTCCTACACCGACGGTCTCGGCAACACCTGGGCCGCCGACACCGGTTACAACACCGGCACCGCCAAGACCTGGCCCAACACGCTCACCGTTTCCGGCACGAACGATCCCGTGCTCTTCCGCAGCGAACGCTACGATCCCACGCCTTCGCCCGAGCTGTCGTATAGCTTCAATATCCCGAACGGCACCTACCTCGTCCGCCTCCACCTGGCGGAGACGTTCGCCAACACCTCCGGCGCCGGCTTGCGCGTCTTCGACATCGATATCCAGGGCGCGCGCGCGTTCGAAGATGTCGACATCTTTACCCTCGCCGGCGGAGCCAACCAGGCTCTCGTCCTCGAGAAATCCGTCACCGTCTCCTCCGGTCAGTTGACCATCGGCTTCGTCCACCAGGTCGAAAATCCCAAGGTCAACGCCATCGAAATTCTCCCCTCCGGCGGCACGCCCTCCGACACCCAGCCGCCCACCCAACCCGGTCCGCTTTCGTTCACCAACGTAAGCGCGACCAGCGTCACGCTCGGTTGGACCGCGTCCACCGACAACGTCGGCGTCACCGGCTATCGCGTTTCCCGCAACGGCACGCAGATCGGCACCACGTCGAACTTGTCCTTCACCGACTCCACCGTCGCGAGCAACACCAGCTATTCCTACTCCGTCGTCGCCGTCGATGCCGCGGGCAACGTCTCCACCGCTCGCACCGGTTCCGTGACCACCGATCCCACGCCACCGGCACCGAACCTCGCCATCCGCGTCAACGCCGGCGGTCCCGCCTACGTCGACTCGTCCGGCAACACGTGGTCCGCCGACTTCGGCTTCAATACCGGCAAACCTTCCGCCGACTCCGCCACCGTCACCGGGACGCCCGATCCGCAACTCTTCAAGGCCTTGCGCTTCGACGACGTCACGACGCCCCATCTCGTCTATGCCTTCAACGTGCCCAACGGAAATTACCTCGTCCGCCTGCACCTGGCCGAGACGAGCGGCTCCGCCAAGGCTCCCGGCAAGCGCATCTTCGACATCGATATCCAAGACATCCGCACGTTCGAGGACGTCGACATTTTCGTCCTCGCTGGCGGCGGCAACAAGGCCCTCGTCCTCGAATCCGAGGCCGAAGTCACCAACGGCCAGATCGCCATCAAGCTGATCCCGCAGGTCAACGTCTCCCGCATCCACGCACTCGAGATCCTCTCGCTCGATGCCGCCGACGACGAACCGCCCACCGCGCCCGGCCCGCTCACCTTTGGCGACGTTACGCCTTCGAGCGTCACCGTCAACTGGACCGCCGCCACCGACAACGTCGGCGTGATCGGCTACGTCGTTTCGCGCAACGGCGCCGTCCTCGGCTCTGTCACCGGCACGAGCTACACCGACGACACCGTCAGCCCGTCGACCAACTATACCTATTCGATCGTCGCCTTCGACGCCGCCGACAACACCTCCACGGCCCGCACCGGCAACGTCTCGACGCCCGCCGTCGGAGGCTCGCTTTCCAGCATCCGCGTCAATGCCGGCGGCCCCGCCTACACCGACCCGGCCGGCAACACGTGGTCCGCCGATTTCGGCTACAACGCCGGCAAGTCGTCCACCGACTCCGCCACCGTCACCGGCACCACCGCACCGCAGCTCTTCAAGACGCTGCGCTTCGACGACCAGCCGGGCGCGCCCGATCTCATCTACACGTTCGACGTCCCCAACGGCACCTACCTCGTTCGCCTGCTCACCGCCGAAACCAGCGGCTCAAACAAAGCTCCCGGCAAACGTGTCTTCGACGTCGATATCCAAAATCAGCGCGCCTTCGAGGACGTCGACATCTTCGTCCTCGCCGGCGGCGGCAACATCGCCCTCACCCTCGAAAAAGAGACCACCGTGACCAACGGCCAAATCTCCATCCGCTTCATCCCGCAGGTGAACTTGCCCCGCGTCCATGCGATCGAAATCGTGCCCGCCGCCGGCGGCCCGACACCCAGCGACACCCAGCCGCCTTCCGCCCCCGGCGCGCTCACGTTCACGGATGTCACCGCCACGAGCGTGAAGCTCAACTGGACCGCCGCCACCGACAACGTCGGCGTAACCGGATATCAAATACTCCGCAACGGCTCGCCCGTCACGACCATCACCGGCCTGACGTTCACCGACACCGGTCTCGCCGCTGCGACGACCTACAACTACTCCGTCATCGCCCGCGACGCCGCCGGCAACTCCTCCACCCCGAGCACCGGCTCCGTCGCCACGTCATCCGGCGGCCCCTCGCCCGTCACCCTTCGCATCAACGCCGGCGGCCCCGCCTATGTCGACAGCCTCGGCCAGACCTGGTCCGCCGACACCGGCTACAACACCGGCACCGCCAAATCCTGGCCCACCACCCTCACCGTCGCCGGCACCACCGAACAAACGCTCTTCCGCACCGAACGCTACGACCCCGTGGCCTCGCCCGAACTCACCTACTCCTTCAACCTCCCCAACGGCGCGTATCTCGTCCGCCTCTACATGGCCGAAACCTACGCCAACACCAGCGCCCCCGGTCAGCGCGTCTTCGACGTCGCGCTCCAGGGCACTGTTCGTTTTCCCGGCGTCGACATCTTCACCGCCGCCGGCGGCGCCAACCAGGTTTTGATCCTCGAATCCTCCGAAACCGTCTCCTCCGGCACGCTCTCCATCGGTTTCGTCCACAAAGTCGAAAATCCCAAGGTCAACGCCATCGAAATCCTCCCCGCCCCGTAGCGGAACGCGTGAGCGTTTCGCCCGTCGTGCGCCGCTCCCCTCGCGTTCACCGTTAGACCAAATTTAAGCTGTCACCTCCGCCCACATTGGTTCGACTAGCCGGACCAATGCCCACCCCCATCCGTCTCTTCTCCACGCCGTCCGGCATCGTTCTCGAATCCGCCGGCTCTTTCCGCCAGGCCCCGGCGTCCTTCACGATCGACGCGCTCTTCGCCTCCGCCGATCCCCACGCCGCGATCGCCGCCGCCTTCTCCTCCGGATCCCCCGTCTCCGCGCCGACCGAACTCAGCGCCCCCATCGCCTCCCAGGAAATCTGGGCCGCAGGCGTCACCTACCTGCGCAGCATGACCGCGCGCATGGAAGAATCCAAAGACGCCGGCGGCGGCACGTTCTACGACCGCGTCTACTCCGCCGACCGCCCCGAGCTCTTCTTCAAAGGCAACGCCCTCCGCACCGCCGCTCCCGGTCGCGATGTCCGCATCCGCGCCGATTCCAAGTGGAACGTCCCCGAGCCCGAGCTCACGCTCGCCATCAACGCCGCCGGCCGAATCTTCGGCTTCACCGTCGGCAACGACATGTCCTCGCGCGACATCGAGGGCGAAAACCCCCTCTACCTCCCGCAGGCCAAGGTCTACGCCGGCTCCGCCGCCATCGGTCCGTGCATCGTCGTCACGCCCGATCTGCCGTCCGCCGACACCGCCATTCGTCTCGAAATCCTCCGCGACGGCGCCGTCGCCTTCTCCGGCGAAACCACCGTCGGCCGCATTAAGCGCCCGCTTCCGTCCCTTGCGGAATGGCTCTACCGCGACCAAATTTTCCCGCACGGCGCCTTCCTCATGACGGGCACCGGCATCGTCCCGCCCGACAGCTTCACGCTCCGCAGCCGCGACGAGGTCCGCATCACCATCGAACCCGTCGGCACCCTCATCAACACCATCGCCTGACCATGTCCCTCCACGGAAAAAGCTACATCGCCGGCGTCCTCGGCCAAACCGGCGGCAAGACCTTCAAAGCCGCCAACCCCACCACCGGCGAAGACCTCGAACCCGCCTTCCACTCCGCCTCGCCCGCCGAGGTGCAGCAGGCGATGGACGCCTCCGCCGCCGCATTCGCGATCTATCGCAACAAGCCCGCCGCCGAGCGTGCCAAACTTCTCGAAACGATCGCCTCCGAGATCGAAGCGCTCGGCGACGAACTCCTCCAGCGCGCCCACGCCGAAACCGGCCTGCCCATGGCCCGCCTCACCGGCGAACGCGCCCGCACCACCGGACAACTTCGTCTTTTCGCGCAACTCGTGCGCGAGGGCTCATGGGTCGACGCCCGTATCGATCGCGCGCTCCCCGATCGCCAGCCGCTTCCGCGCCCTGACATCCGTCGCATGCTCCGCCCGCTCGGCCCCGTCGTCGTCTTCGGCTCGAGCAACTTTCCTTTCGCGTTCTCCGTCGCCGGCGGCGACACCGCGTCCGCTCTCGCCGCCGGTTGCACCGTCGCGGTGAAAGCCCACCGCGCCCACGCCGGCACCGCCGAGATGGTCGGTAGCGCCGTCACCAAAGCCGTCGCCGCCTGCGGTCTTCCCGCCGGCGTGTTTTCGATGCTTCACGGCGACGGCTCCACCGTCGGCATCGCGATGGTCAAACATCCCGCGACCGCCGCCGTCGGCTTCACCGGCTCCACCACCGCCGGCCGCGCGCTCTTCGACGCCGCCGCGTCGCGCCCGCATCCGATTCCCGTCTTCGCCGAAATGAGCAGCCTGAACCCCGTGTTCCTGCTCGCCGGCGCGCTCGAGGAACGCGGCGCCGCGATCGCACAAGGCCTCACCGGCTCGTTCACGCTCGGCGTCGGACAATTCTGCACCAAGCCCGGCCTCGTCTTCGCCGTCCGCAGCGCGCACACCGACGCTTTCCTTCAAAAACTCGCCGAGTCCGTCGCCGCCGCGCCCTGCGGCACGATGCTCACCAGCGGCATCCAGGAAGCGTTCATCAAGAACCGCGACAAGGTCACCGCCATCTCCGGCGTCTCCCCCGTCGCGCAAGGCGTCGCCGCTTCCGGCGGCAAAGGCACCGCCACGCAAGCCAGCGTCGCGACCACCACCGCCGCCAACTTCCTGGAACACCCGGAGCTCGCCACCGAGGCCTTCGGCCCGTTCACGCTCGTGATCGTCGCCGAAAACGAAACCGAGCTCGCCGCCTGCGCCGCCACGATCGAAGGCCAGCTCACCGCCACCGTTCACGGCACACCTGCCGACCTCGACAACGCCCGCGCTCTCCTCAGCGAGCTTGAAACCAAAGCCGGCCGTCTCCTGATCAACGGCTTCCCGACCGGCGTCGAAGTCTGCGCCGCCATGAACCACGGCGGCCCGTATCCGGCCACCAGCGACGTCCGCTTCACCTCCGTGGGCACGGCCGCGATCTACCGTTTCGCGCGCCCGGTGTGTTACCAAAACTTCCCCGACTCCCTCCTTCCCGCGGAGCTCCAAAACGCCAACCCCCTCAACCTGCTGCGCCTGGTCGACAACGTCTACACGCGCGACCCCGTTCGCTAACGCGAACAGAAGCTCCAAGATCCCAGCACCAGCTCCAAAGAACCTCCGACTTCCGATTGGATGTTGGAGCTTGGACATTCCCTGAAGCTTGGATCTCGGAGCTTGGATCTTTTTCCCCTTCATGACCGACCCCATCTTCGACTCCGCCAACCCTTCCATCTACACCCTGCGCACCACCGCGCCCGGCCCCTCCGGCCAGCTTCCCGTCACGCCCGATCGCTTGCGCGCGATGAGCTCCGGCGAGCTTTTCGGTTGGACCCAAAACGCCGGCATGGGCTGGGACCCGAAACTCCTCCTCGGTAAACAATTCCTCGTCCTCAGCACGCAGGGCGGCATCCGCTCCCCCGACGGATCGCCCGTCGCGCTCGGCTATCACACGGGTCACTGGGAAGTCGGCCTCCTCATGGAGGAAGCCGCGCGCACGTTCTCCGCCGCCGGCGCCATTCCGTTCGCCGGCTACGTCAGCGACCCGTGCGACGGCCGCACGAACGGCACCGCCGGCATGCTCGATTCGCTGCCCTATCGCAACGACGCCGCCGTCGTATTCCGCCGCCTGATACGCTCGCTGCCCACGCGTCGCGGCGTGCTCGGTGTCGCCACCTGCGACAAAGGTCTTCCCGCGATGCTCATGGCACTCGCCGGCACGCACAACCTTCCGACCATTCTCGTCCCCGGCGGCGTCACGCTTCTCGCCGAGGAAGCCGAGGACACCGGCAAGGTCCAAACTCTCGCCACGCGTTTCGCCCGCGACGAAATTTCCCTCCAGCACGCCGCCGAGATGGGCTGCCGCGCCTGCGGTTCTCCCGGCGGCGGCTGTCAGTTCATGGGCACCGCCGCGACGTCCCAAGTCATCGCCGAAGCCCTCGGTCTCTCCCTTCCGCACGCCGCGCTTTCGCCCTCCGGCTCCGAAATCTGGCGTGACATCGCCCGCCGCTCCGCGAAAGCGCTCATCGCGCTCGACACCGCGGGTCTCACCACGCGCGACATCCTCACCGAGGACTCGATTCACAACGCCATGGTCGTCCACGCCGCCGTCGGCGGTTCGACCAATCTCGTCCTTCACATCCCCGCGATCGCGCACGCCGCCGGTCTCACGCGTCCCACCGTTCATGATTGGACGCGCATCAACCGCTCCGTCCCGCGGCTCGTCGACTCGCTCCCCAACGGCCCCCGCCACTTCGCCACCGTCCAGGTCTACCTCGCCGGCGCCGTTCCCGAAGTGATGCTTCACTTGCGCGAACTCGGCCTCCTCAAACTCAACGCGAAAACCGTCACCGGCCGCACGCTCGGCGAAAACCTCGAGTGGTGGGAAAACTCCGAGCGCCGCCGCATCCTTCGCGAAAAACTCACCCAGCTCGACGGCATCGATCCGCTCGACGTCATCATGCCCGCCGCCCGTGCGAAGGAACGAGGTCTCAAGAGCACCGTCACCTTCCTCAGCGGCAACCTCGCCCCCGAGGGCGCGCTCGTGAAGAGCACCTCCATTCTCCCCGAGCGGCTCGACGCCAACGGCATCTATCACCACGAAGGCCCCGCGCGCGTCTTCACCAGCGAGAACTCCGCCATCGCCGCCATCAAGAGCGGCTCCGTCAAAGCCGGCGACATCATGGTCCTCATCGGCATCGGTCCCGGCGTCGGCATGCCCGAAACCTACCAGATCACCTCGGCGCTCAAATACGTGAAGGACGGCCACAAGATCGCCCTCCTCACCGACGGCCGCTTCTCCGGCGTCTCCACCGGCGCGTGCATCGGCCACGCCAGCCCCGAAGCCTGGGCCGATGGCCCCATCGGCAAGGTTCGCAATGGCGACACCATCCGCCTCCACATCGATTCGGTGAACCTCATCGGCACCGCCGACGTGATCGACATCGACGAAAAAGACTTCCTCGCCCGCCCGCGTCATCCCGACCTTCGCCGCGACGAACGCGTCCCCGACGACACCCGCCTCTGGGCCGCGCTCCAAGACGCCAGCGGCGGCAGTTGGAACGGCTGCGTTTACGACATCGACCGCATCTGCCGCCTCCTCGAACTAGGCAAAGCCGCCGAGAAAAATCTAAGCTAACCACCAAGACACCGAGCCACGGAGAAATCGGAATTCCGTCTTCTCCGTGGCTCGGTGGTTAAACTCTGAATACTTCAGAGTTCCTTCACCCGGATCCGCCGATACTCCATCTGCCCCCGATCGCTTTCCAACCCGATCGGCCCATCCGCCGGCACCGGCATCGCATCGATCAACACCTCGCCATTGCACGTGCAGTGCGCGAGCCCGCCTTTCACGACGACCACGATCTCGTTCCACTCCAGCGGACGGTAATTCTTCAAATTCACATACGGCCCCGCGAGGTGATAATCGCGCACCTGTAGTTGCGGCGCCCTGACAAACACCCCGCTGTCCGCATTCGGACTCGCGCGAAACTCCAACCGCAGCTCGAAATCCTTCGGAAACGTCCGCGTCGTCCACAGCGTTTTATAATCCCGCTCCACGCGCGCGACCGTCGCGATCAACCGCCCGTTCTTCGCGAGATAGCGGCCGTCGTCGCTCAACGTTTTCCCATCGAACGCCGGCTGTCCTTTGTAGCCCCAGCCGCTCAAATCCTTCCCATTCGTCAGACTCACGAAGCCCGGCTCCGGCGTAAAATCATCCGGCCACGCCTCGATCATTCCCGTCGACTCCATCACCGGCCGCAGCGCCTTCTCCCACTTCGCATAACCGATCGCATTCGGATGCAGCAGATCCGGAAACTCGTCCGCTTTCGCGTCGCCTTTCGGATCCGCAAACAGCGCCCACGTATCGAGCACCGTCACTTGCGGGAAATCCTTCACCAGATCGAAATACAACTGGTTCATCTTATCGATCTGCACCTTCGGACGCCGCATGCTGGTCGAACTCGGCATCACCTTGCACAGGATGATCGGCATCTTCGCGTTGTGCTCCGTCAGCGCCGTCAAAATCAGCTTCATGTTCCCCGCCGCGATTTCCGGCGAGCCCCATTCTTCGAGATCGTTCGTCCCGATCAGCAGCACCACGCCTTTCGGATTCAGCGCGAGCACGTCCTCCTTCATCCGAATCAACACGCCGCGCGTCGTGTCGCCGCTGATACCGCGGTTCGCGACCTTCACGCCGGGAAACAAACTCAGAAAATGATCGCCCCACCCTTGCGTGATCGAGTCCCCCAGAAACACGATCGCGCCCTGGTCCTGCTCGACGCGTTTCGCCCACGCACTCCGCCGCGACTGCCAAAGTCCTTTGAACCAATCATACCGCCGAATCGGCCCCGCTCCCGGCAGCCCGTCATCCGTCGCCGGAATTTCAAATGACACCTGCGCCGAAGCCACAGCCGTCGTTTCCGCCGCCTGACCGATCTCCGCCGTCGACACCGCCAGCACACCGATCATCAAACACGAGGTAATACGTTTCATGGGGTTTGGGTTTCGCGAACAAATCGTTTCGCCCCGCCTGACGCCTGCCCCATCCCAAAGTCTCACCCCCTCCACGAAAGTGTCATATTATGTATGACACCTCCCGCCGCCCGTCGTCCCCGAAAAACAAAAAAGGCGACGCTCGCGCATCGCCCTTTTTCAAAAACATTTCGCTCGCGCGTTACGCGAACAGCTCTTCCGGCTTGAAGAACCGCGCCAGCTCGATCTTCGCGTTCTCGTCGCTGTCCGACGCGTGCACGACGTTCTTCATCATCTCCGTGCCGAAATCGCCGCGGATCGTTCCCTTCGGGGCTTTCCGCGAATCCGTCGGCCCGAGCAGGTCGCGCACTTTCTGCACGATGTTTTCGCCCTGCAGCGCCATGACGATCACCGGACGCGAGCTCATGAAGCCCTCGATCTCCGGATAAAACGGCTTGTCCGCCACGTGCGCGTAGTGCTCGCGCAACACTTCCGGCGCGAGTCGCACCATCTTGCAGCCAACCACGTCGAAACCCGCGGCTTCGAAGCGGCTCAGCACCGTGCCGACCAGGCGTTTCTCCATGCAGTCGGGCTTAAAAATCACGAACGTTTTCTGCATAATTAGCCGCCCAACCTAGGCCGCCGCCCGCGTTTGGAAAGCTTGGATTTTACTCCGCTTCGTCAACGGAACACCGCCCGCAACGCCCCCTCGATCTCCGCATGCCGGAACCGAAATCCTTCCGCCAACAACCGCTCCGGCACCGCCCGCTGACTCGCCAGCAACGCCTCTTCGCCCATCTGCCCGAAAATCGTTTTCACCACCACCGCCGGCACCGGCATCACCGTCGGCCTCCCCAACATCCGCCCCAGCGCCTTCGAGAAGGCCTCGTTCCTCACCGGCTGCGGCGCCGAGAGATTGAACACGCCCTTCGCCCGCTCCTCCTCCACCGCCCACCGCAATCCCCCCGCCGCATCCTCCAAACTCACCCAGCTCATCCACTGTTTCCCGTCCCCGATCTTTCCGCCCAATCCCATGCGAAACACCGGCAACATCTTCGCCAGCGCCCCACCTTCCTCCGCCAGCACCACCCCCAACCGCAAAACCGCCACCCGCACGCCTTCCCCCGCCGCAGCCTGCGCTTCCGCCTCCCACGCCCGACACACCTCCGCCAAAAATCCCCGTCCCCGCTCCGCGCATTCATTTAACACCTCATCCGCGCGATCCCCATAAATCCCCACCGCCGACGCGTTCACCAACACGCCCGGCTTCTTCTCCGTCCGCCGCATCGCCTCCACCAACGTCCGCGTCGCATCCACCCGGCTCCGCAAAATCGCCTCCTTCCTCGCCTCGGTCCAACGCCCCGCGCCCACGTTCTCCCCCGACAAATTCACCACCGCGCTCACCTCCTCCATCACGCATCGCGCCATCTCCCCCCGCGCCGGATCCCACTGCACTTCATCCGCCCCTCTCGCCTCCCTTCGCACCAACCGCATCACACTCCACCCACGCTCCACCATCTCCCGCCTCAGCGCCGCCCCAATCAGTCCAGACGCCCCGGCCACCAAAACTTTTCTCATTCCATTCATCGTATCCAAAAACGCGCTCACCACGCCCCCCTCCATTCGTGTCCATTCGTGGTTGAAGTTAAACTCCTCTCCGCCTCGCCCTCATCCTGTCAAACGCCTCCAACGCTTCCTTCCGTGCCGTCGCGTGCTCGACGATCGGACGCGGATAATTCCCTCCCAACACCACCCCCGCCTCCTTCAACACCTCCGCCGGCGCTTCCCACGGCGCGTGCACAAACTCCGCGGACAACTTCGCCAACTCCGGCACCCACCGCCGCACATACCCGCCGCGCGCATCGAACTTCCGTCCCTGCAGCACCGGCGCAAAAATCCGAAAATACGGCGTCGCATCCGCCCCACACCCCGCGCTCCACTGCCACCCCAGCGTGTTGTTCGCCAGATCCGCATCGACCAGCTTCTGCCGGAACCACTCCGCTCCCGCCGTCCACGGCAGCCGCAGATGCTTCACCAAGAACGACGCGACGATCATCCGCACACGGTTGTGCATCCAGCCCGTTTCCGCCAGTTGCCGCATGCCCGCATCCACGATCGGATAACCCGTCTCCCCGCGCTGCCACGCTCGCAACTTCACCCCGCCGGGATCTTCCGCCCACGGAAAACTCGCGAACTCCTCCCGCAGCGGTCGCTCCGCCGTATCCGGAAAGTGATACAGCAGATGATGCGCAAACTCGCGCCATCCGATCTCCGCCAAAAACACCTGCGCTCCCCGACTCGGCGGGAAAACTCCGCTCGCCTTCCCTTTCTCCCGCACCGCCGCCCAAATCTGCCGCGGCGAAATCTCTCCGAAATGCAGCTCCGCCGACAATCGCGACGTCCCGTCCTCCGCCGGCACATCCCGCCTTTGGTCATACGCATCGATGCCTTTCGCCACAAACTCCCGCAGCCGCTCCCGCGCCGCCGCTTCGCCCGGCGTCCACACCTCGCCCCATTTTCCTTCGCTCTTCCCCCGCTCCCTCTCGTCCACCTCCAACCCCTCCGACCGCGGCCAACGTTCCGGCGCCTTCAACCGCTCGCTCGCCGCCAGCTTCAGCGGCGGCGACACCGTCCGCGTCAGACACGTCCGCCAAAACGGCCAATACACCTGAAACGGACGCCCCAGCTTGTTCGCCACCTCGCGCGGCTCATGCAACAGCGCTCCGTTGAAACTCCGCACGTCCAACCCTCCCGCTGAAAACTCCATCTCGATCTTCGCATCCCGCGTCATGACCGCCGGCTCGTAGCCGCGATTCCAATACACCGCCGCCGCTCCCGCTTCCTCCACCAGCTCCCGCAGCACCGCCCGCGCATTTCCCTTCCGCAACACCAATCGCGCCCCTCGCTCGCGCAGCGCCGTATCCAACGCCACCAGCGATCGTCGCAACCACCACCGCGACGCCTCCCCCGCCCGCCGGCGTCCCTCCGCCTCGTCATCCCACACAAACACCGGCACGATCGCTCCGCCCCGCTTCACCGCCGCGTGCAGCGCCGGATTGTCCTGCAACCGCAGATCCCTCCGAAACCAAACGATCGCCGGCCTCATACGTTGCAGGTCGTGGCCGCGAGCTCGCTCGCGCTCGTTGCTCCCGCCTTCGACCGCCGAGTCCACGACTTACAGCGACTCCCGATACAACTCCTCGTAGCCCGCCGACGCGCTCTTCCAGCTAAAATCCCGCGCCATCCCGCGCTGCTGCACGGCCGCATACCGCGGTTTGTCCGCGAACAATTTCATCGCCCGCCCCAATGCCTCGCGCAGCGAAGCCGCGTCCGGTTCGCACATGAGCCCCGTGCCTTCCGCCGGTTTTTCATCCGCATCGATCACCGTGTCCGCCAATCCGCCGACGCGGCTCACGATCGGCACCGTCCCGTAAATCTGCGAATACATCTGGTTCAATCCGCACGGCTCGAACAGCGACGGCATCAAAAAGAAATCGCTGCCCGCCTCCACCAGATGGCTCATCGCTTCGTCGAGTTTCGCCGTCAGCGACACTTTCTGCGGCGCGCGCGCCGTCAGCTTCTGCATCGCTTCCTGATACTTCCGCTCTCCCGTGCCCAGCACGATCAAGCGGCAGTCTTCCTTCACGAAGAACTCCTGATTCGCGAGCACCAGGTCCACGCCTTTCTGCTCCGTTAAACGCGCAACCATGCCGAACACCGGCCCCGCGTAATCCGGCTCGAACCCGCAACGTTTCAACAGCTCCGCCCGGCACGCGGCCTTCCCCGCCATGTTCCCCGCCGAATAGCGCATCGGCAGCAGCGAATCGCTCGCCGGATTCCAGACGTGCGTGTCCACGCCGTTCAACAATCCCACGAGATCGTCCACGCGGGTCTGCACCACGCCTTCCAACCCGCAGCCGAACTCCGGCGTCTGGATCTCCTGCGCATACCGCGGGCTCACCGTCGTCACACGATCCGCGAACAGGATTCCCGCCTTCATGAAGCTCACCTGCTCGTAATACTCCAATCCATCCACGCTGTTCAGCTCCTCCGGCAGATTCATCCGCCAGAACACCCCGCGCGGAAATATCCCCTGAAACGCGATGTTGTGGATCGTGAAAATCGTCCGCATCGCGAGCGTCACACCCTGCCGCCGCTCCGCATCGCGCAACATCAGCGGCAACAGCGCCGCCTGCCAGTCGTGCGCATGCACGACGTCCGCCTGCAAATCCGCCAGCCGCAGCGTCTCCACCACGCCTTTGCAGAAAAAGATGAACCGGTCCGCGTTGTCTTCGTAGTCCCGCTCGCCGTTTCCATACGGCGCCCGCCGGTCGAAGAATTCCTCCCGGCAGATCAGGTGCACCGTGAGATTCTTCCGCGGCGAAAACACCCGCACGTCGCCCGACAAATACTGGTCCCCCATCTCGATTTTCAGCCGCAGACGCCGCTGCGCCGCCGCCGCATCCTTGTGCTCCAACACCGCCCTGTATCCAGGAACGAATACCGTCACCTCGTGCCCGGCGTCCGCGAGCATTCCCGCCAGCGACCCCACCGCATCCGCGAGTCCTCCTGTTTTGACATAGGGAAACAGCTCACTCGCAACATGGACGATTTTCATCGGGACTGCCTGGGAGATTGGTGGATGCCGCATGCTGCCACGCGCGTGAACGCCAGACGAACCAACGGCGGCAGGTGAAAGTTGGATTAGAACGAGAACTCATCCACGCAAACGCCACGTAGTCAATTCCGAGCGGGAAACGAAGCCCGGCCGGCGGGGATCCGCCAAAAGGTGAACGAGGAAACTAACCACGCATTTGCAGCAGGAGGCCGGATGCTGCGACTTCGCGCCGCACTGAAGCGCCGGCGACAAATCGGCCTCAGAGACCCCAACCCCGCCAGTAACCAAATCGTATGACCTCCAAGCCGTGCACGTGGAAGCGCGGAACTGTCCTCATCCTCTCGATGAGCTTGCAGTTGCCGCTTTTTGCTCAAGTCGCCTCGCCAACTGACACCACCTCCTCCGAAACGGGAGACGAGGTGGTCAAACTCTCGCCCTTCGAAGTGCGCACCGACCGCGACGTCGGCTACACCGCCACGTCGACGCTCGCCGGCAGCCGCATGAACAGCGATCTGCGCGACACGCCTTCCGCCATCTCGGTCATGAATCGTGAGTTTCTCGACGACATCGGCGCGCTCAGCGTCAACGACACCGTCGAGTTCGCCATGAACATGACCCCCGACGTGGACGCCACCGGCAACTCGACCACCGAGAATAATTTCAACTTCCGCGTGCGCGGCATCGGCGGCGCCCAACGCGCGCGCAATTATTTCCGCACGCAGTTGAACGCCGACCTCTACAACGTCGACCGCATCGACCTCGCGCGCGGCCCCAACTCGATTCTCTTCGGCGAAGCCTCGCCCGCGGGTCTGATCAACACGTCCACCAAGTTCGCCCGCATCGGCCGCACCTTTGGCTCCGTGCAACTGCGCACCGGGAGCTACGGTGAGAAGCGGGGAACGCTCGACTACAACCTCTCCGGCGAAAAAGCCGCCGTTCGCGTCAACCTCCTGGCGCAGGATACCGACGGCTACCGCGACTTCGAATTCCAAAAGAAGAAGGGCCTGGCCCTCGCCGGCGCCTGGCGCCCGTTCCGCCAAACTCAAATCCGCATCGAAGGCGAAAAAATCAAGATCGATGAAAACCGTCCGCGTCCTTGGACCGTGTGGGACGGCTACACCGCTTGGGTCGACGCCGGCAGCCCGCTCGCCGGTGATCCCACCCAATGGGGCCAAACCCTCGGCACCAACATCAGCAATCGCCTCGGCAACAACCAGGTGATGTTTTTCCAAAACGGCCCCCTCGCCGGCCAGGCCCTGTTCACCGGCAACCCCGCCAACGCCAATCCGGAGAGCTTCCGCATTTCGCTCGGCGCGCGTAACATCATCAACACGCCGAACAACGTGCTCGATGAGTCGCGCTACCCGCGTGACGGCAATCCCGTCGGTCCCACCGCCCGCTCGAATTCGCACGCCGAGGTCGGCGGCATCTATCTCGAACAAACCATCGGCGAGGACCTCACCTTCGAACTCGCCGCCGGCTTCGAGAACGAAACCCGCGTGTGGAACAATCCCATCGGTTTCGGCAGCATTTCGCTCTTCTACGATGTCAACGCCTACCTGCCGCAGTTCGACGCCCAAGGCAACCAGACCGGCATCGTCGCCAATCCCATGGCCGGCAAGCCCATCATCGCCTCCACCGGCAATGTGCTCCGGACCTTCGACTATTCGCGCGCCCAGTATCGCGCCACGGGTGCGTATCACCTCGATTTCCGCAAGCTCATGAAGCGCGAGTCGCTCGCCACGCGCATCCTCGGGCACCATCGTATCGCGGGCCTCGTCTCGTCGGAAAAATTCACCATGGATCGCCTCGACTATCGCGAGGTGAACACCAGCCCCAACCGTATCGTCGCGGACTACTTCAACACCGCCAACGCCGTCATTCGCGTGAATTACTACGATCCGTTCGCCCCGAACGTCGAAGACCGCGGCTTGTTCGCCTTCGAAAAGAATCCGATCTCGAACGTCCCCATCTTCGGCACGTCCGTCTCCCGTCCCCAAGTCGCCGGGAAAACCGTCACCGCCGAATGGATGAACAGCGACTGGCGCTACTCCGAGAACCAGCTCGATACCCGCCTGCTGGCCGCACACAGCTATCTCTGGGACGATCGCATCGTGCTGCTGTTCGGCTATCGCCACGACGACACGAAGACCTACGGCTCCGATCGTGTGGCCGATCCCGTCACCAATCGCACGCTCGGTTACAATCGTCGTCCGAGACCGGATACAGACACCGGCGGCAACACCAGCACGCGTGGCATCGTTTTCCACGCCACGAAGAATATTTCGCTCTTCTACAACGAAGCCGACAACTTCGCGGTCCAGACCGCGCGCGAGCTCTTCAACGATACCGATAAAAACCTCCCTCTCGGCAACCGCACGGGCGTGGGCAAGGACGCCGGCATCAAGCTCAGCCTCTTCGGCGGCAAAATCTATAGCTCGCTCGCCTGGTATGAGACCGCCGATGCCGGCCAGGCCACCTCCGTCAACGGCAACTACCGCGGTTTCACGAACCGGATCTGGGAAGCGCTCAACGCCGCCAACCCGGCCCAGTTCCCCTCTCTCCGCGAGACCGAGGGCGACGACACCGTTTCGCTGCAGAGCGAGGGCTATGAATTCGAGCTCACCGCCAACCCGACGCGTCAGCTCCGCCTCGCGTTCAACTTCAAGAAGGCCAAGACCACAAACAGCGACCTGCTGCCGAACGTTCGGGCCTATCTCAACGCGAACCGCGCCACGTGGGAGGCCAACTCGGCCGTTCCGCTCGTGGTCGCCACCAACGGTGCGCTGACCATCGGCGAACTGCTGCCGCTGCTGGACGACGTTCTCAACAACGACCTCGCCGCCGAAGGCCGCGCCCCCGTTCGCGATCGTGAGATCACGGCCAACCTGACCGCCAACTACACGTTCGACGAAGGCTTCGTCAAAGGCTTCGGCATCGGCTCCGCCGTCCAATATCGCGGCAAATCCGTGATCGGCTACCGCGTCGTGACCGACGGCGAGCCGGTCTACGCCCCGTCTTACACGACAGCCAACGGCTGGCTGTCCTACAACCGCCGGATCAACGAAAAGATCAACATGCGGCTCCAGTTGAACGTGAACAACCTGTTCAACTTCGACAAACCGCAGCCCGTCGCCAGCGCCGAGCCCACCGTGATCGACAACCGCACGCCGCCGCTCACCAACGGCCTCGCTTACGTGTTCTATCTCCCGACTCCGCGCACCTATAGCCTGTCCGCGACCTTTAGTTTCTAACGGACACGTCTTGGATTTGATCCGCGCGATCACTATCACGGCCGCTCTTCATCGAGCGGCCGTTTTTCTCTCCTCCTCTCGCGCCTTCCCTCGAAGGCGGAACATTGAACCCGTTTCTCACCCGAGTCATTTCGTTCACGCCCCATGAACACTCCTGTCACCTCAGACCTTCCCTCCCACACCCGTCGCGTCGCCAGATTCTTACCACGCCTCTCCGCGTTTCGCCATCGCACCGGGCTCGCTCTTCTCGCCGCACTACTGCCGATCACCGCGTTCACACAACCCCAGTCCGCCGCCGAATCGCCCCGCCCGCGCCGCGAAGTGATCTGGAACAACATCCCCGCCCAGCCGCATCCGCTCGTTTCGCACCACGATTTCCACAGCGACGCGATGCAGCGCACCGTCGGCTATACCGTGTATCTGCCGCCGTCCTACGCGACCGACACCGACCGCCGCTTCCCTGTGCTCTACTTTCTCCACGGCGCCGGCGGCAACGAAAACGCCGACGGCCCCGGCTTCGCCTCCATCATCGATCGCCTGATCCGCGCCGGCCGCATTCCACCGGTCGTGTGCGTGTTTCCCAACGGCGGCATGAGCGGCTACCGCGACAACCCGGAAACCGGCATCAACGTCGAAACGATGATCACCAAGGAACTCGTTTCGCTCATCGACCAAAACTACCGCACGCTCGCCCGCCGCGAATCGCGCGTGATCGGCGGCTTCTCGATGGGCGGCGGCGGTTCGCTCCGGCTCGCCCTCACCCATCCCGATCTCTTCAGCGCCGCCGCCTCGTGGGCCGGCAGCGTCGCCAACCGACGCACCCGCGAACTTCCTCCCGAGCTCAACGTCGAGATGCTCCGCGCCCAGGACCCCACCGTGCGACTGCTGATGATCGTCGGCTACGAAGACGAATCCGCCCTCGCCGGACACCTGCCGTTCATCGATCTGCTTCGCGAGGCGCGCTATTCTTTCACGTTTCGCACGCTCCGCGGCGTGCCGCACAATCTCGGCCGCTACTACGAACTCACCGGCGGCGACTTCGCGACGTTCCTGCTCAACGAGGTGGCGACCGACGACTCCAAATAACTCCACTTTCCCGCCATTCCGCGCGCCAAACAGCCGCGCGACATCACCAGCCCACCTTGCGGTGGGCTTTTCTTTTTCAGCATTGTCGGTAGCTTGTGCTCACCGATTTTCATCGCGCTGACTTGAGACACGCGTATTCGTAAGTCCAATTCATCGCCCGGCCTGCGCGCCGCGCTCCGAAATTAATACATGACCCTTAGAGATAGCCTGCTCGCTCTTCTGCGAGACCCCCAATACAAACCAGCCAACGAGTCTGAACTTCTCCGCCGCCTCGGCCTGCCGAAAAAACGCCGCGGTTCGCTCTCCCACGAGATCCGCCAACTCCTCGCCCGCGGCGAACTCGCCCGCCTCTCCGGCAACCGCTTCCAGCTAAAGGCGGGGCGCGTTGCCCCCAACGCGCCGGGCCCCCGCGAGAAAAGCCCCGCGCCCGCCCTCACCACCCGCGGTCGCCAGATCTTCACCCCTTCGAAACGCCGCGCCGCCACATCCGCAACCCCAGCCCCGGTTCCCCCCGCGGCCGCGCCGACAAAGTCTTCGAAAAAATCCTCCCGCGCCCAGCCCGTGCGCTCGGCCCTCTCTTCCGACCAACTCGTCGGCCGCGTCCAGTTCCGTGCCGGTGGTTCCGCTTTCGTCGTTCTCGAAAATCCCGAAACCGGCACGCCCGACCTCGCGCAACCTTCGATCCAGATTTTCCCCGAAGACACCGGCGTCGCCCTCCCCGGCGATCGTGTCATCGTCCGCATCCACCCCGGCCGTCGCGGCAAACGTCCCGGTGAACGCATCGGCGGCATCGAAAAAATTCTCGAGCGCGGCCGCGCCTCCATCGTCGGCGATCTCCGCCGCCGCGGCCGCAGCTTTTACGTCGCCCCCGACGACCCCAAATTCGTTTACGACATCTTCGTCGACGATCCCGCCCGCTCCCGCATCGAACCCACGCCGCAGGTCGGCGACAAGGTCGTCGTCGAGCTCGACGACTGGAAACACCGCCGCGACCCCATCACCGGCACGCTCAAGTCCCGCCTCGGTCGCACCCACGAACCGCGCGCCGAACTCCTCGGCGTCTTCGAGAAATTCAATCTTTCCGCGAGTTTCCCCTCCGACGTCGAACAGGAAGCCGCTGCCATTCCCGACCGCGTTCACCCGCGCGAATTCACCGGCCGTCTCGACTACCGCGACGCCGCCGTGTTCACGATCGACCCCGACGACGCCAAGGATTTCGACGACGCCCTTTCCTACGAAAAACTTCCCAACGGCGACGTGAAGGTCGGTATCCACATTGCGGATGTGTCCGCCTACGTGAAGCCCGGCACCGCTCTCGACCGCGAAGCCCAGCGCCGCGGCAATTCCACTTACCTCGTCGGCGTCGTCATTCCGATGCTGCCGGAAAAACTTTCCAACGGCCTCTGCTCGCTCGTCGAGGGCGAGGACCGCCTTTGCAAAGCCGTCTTCCTCACTTTCGGGAAAAACAACCGGCTCAAGGAAACCTCCTTCGCCAACACCGTCATCCGTTCCCGCAAGCGCCTCACCTACAAACAGGCCTACGCGCTCCTCTTCGAAAACGACCTCGATCGCGTCCGCGCGCTTCCGCTCCCACCCAAACACCAAACCGGCTCCACCGGCCGCGCGCTCAACTCCCTCTCCGACGCCGAGCTCGTCGATCTCCAATCCTGGGTCCGCGCGCTCTGGAAAATCGCCTCGAAGCTCCGCAAGGACCGCTTCGCCCACGGCAGCCTCGATCTCGACATGCCCGAGACGAAGATCTTCGTCGACGAACAGGGCTACGCCGACCGCCTCGAGAAAATCGAAAACGACGAGAGCCATCAGCTCATCGAGGAGTTCATGCTCGCCGCCAACGAGGCCGTCGCCCGCCTGACGCGCACGCATCGCCTGCCGTCGCTCTACCGCGTCCACGACGAGCCCGATCCCGAAAAACTCGAGGAATACCGCCAGCTCCTCGAAAGCTTCCACATTCACCCCGGCGACCTCACCCAGCGCGAATCGATCAACAAGCTGCTCAAGACCCTCAGCACCCACCCGCAGGGCTACACGCTCCGCACGCAGCTCCTCCGTTCCCTCAAGAAAGCGGCCTACCGCGCCACGCCCGACGGCCACTACGGTCTCAACAAAAAAGACTACACGCACTTCACGTCTCCAATCCGTCGATACGCCGACCTCGTTGTCCACCGCGTCTTCGACCACTACCTCGTGAAGCACGAGGGCCACGCCTCCCGCGGCCAGCCCAACTACAACCTCGCCGGCATCGAGCGTCTCGGCGAACACCTCAGCCTCACCGAAATCAACAGCGCCGAGGCCGAGCGCGAGAGCATCAAGATCAAGCTCCTCGAGTTCTTCGAACGCGAGATGCACAAAAAGCAAAAGACCCGCTTCGCCGCCGTCATCACCGATGTCCGCCAAAACGGTTTCTTCATCGAGCTCGTCGAATCGATGACCTTCGGTTTCGTCGCCGCCTCCACGCTCAGCGACGATCACTACACGCTTAACAACGCCGGCACCATGCTCGTCGGCCGCAAGCGCAAGCGGAAGTTCGCCCTCAACGACCGCCTCGATGTCGTCGTCGACCGCGTCGACCGCTTCAAGCGCCTCATCGACTTCCGCCCCGCCTCGTAGCCGTGAGTGCCGGCGAACGGTTGCCTTGGCTACGAGCAGCCAGCCTCGCCCTGTCGGGGGAAGCGAGTGGCATTCCGTCGCGACCCACCCCGGGATCCGTGGCCCGTCCGTCTCGGCCTCCGCATTTGATCCCGCGGTCAAACGCGCCTACCTTCTCCGTGGCTCCTCCCCGCCATGAACCCCACGCGCCTCGTCTCGTTTCTCTTTGGCATCGCCGCCTTCGTCACGCCGGCACTCGCCGCTTCCCCGATCGTCGACCGCCCTCACCTCCAAGCCATCCAAACCGCTCCGCCTCGTTTCCCGCCCGCTTTGATCGCCCAGGGCATCACCACCGGGGAAGCCTGGATTGTCTTGAGCGTCGACGCCGAAGGACGCCTCACCGATGCCCTCGTCAGCCGCTACACGCACCGCGCGCTCGCCGACGAAGCCATGCGCCTGCTGCGCGCTTGGGAATTCCAACCCGTCATCATCAATGGCCAACCCGCCGGCGTTACCACCGAACTCCGCTTCCGCTTCGAAGCCACCGGCACCCTCGTTTCCCTCGATGCCATCCGCACCGTCGAACACCTCGCCCTCAAACTAAGCGGTCCTTCGTATCACAAAATCATCTACAGCGCCGGCGAACTCGACGCGCCGCCCGCTCCCACCCGCCGCGTTTCTCCCGAACATCCCGGACGCCTTCCCGATCGCCCGACCGGCGACTACAAAACCATCCTCGAATTCGTCATCGACGAAACCGGCCGCCCCCGTCTGCCCGCGCTGGTTCACGCTCCGCATCCGGAATTCGCCAATCGCGCCGTCGAAGCGCTCATGCAGTGGGAATTCACTCCGCCCATGCGCGACGGCAAACCCGTCTCCGCCCGCGTTCGCCAGGAGTTCATTTTCCCCAACTCCTGATTGGGAGAACTCTGTTCAACGCAATGTCTCGAGATACGCGATCAGGTTGAGGAGATCATTGGCGGGCAGCACATGCTCCAAGCCCTCGGGCATCAGCGAACGCTGCATCGCTTCGTAGCCCGCGATATCCTCGTTGCGGATACGCACGTTCTGACCGTCCAGCGTGTCGATCTGCAAACCCCAGCCTCGTAGATGAAGCTGCAGGCCGAAGACACTGGATCCGTCTTTGAGCTGCACTTCCCACCCTTGATACTCCGGCGAGATATTGTCCGAGGGCCGCAACAGCGCGCTCGTCAAAAGCGCGCGTGACTGCGTCCGACCGATGGACGAAAGGTCCGGGCCAATGGCATTGCCGCGGTTCTGCACCCGATGGCATCCGATGCAAAGCGCGCTGCCTTCGAAGAAAACGCGCTCCCCCGCTCGGACGTCGCCTCCTTCGGCCAGAAAATCGATCCAGCCCGCGAGGTCCCTCGGCGCAGCCTCCGACGATTCGCCCAACACACGCCGGGCCACGCTCACGAAGGCGGTATCCTCCGGATGTCGCGCCATCGCCGCCCGCAGCGCGTCGCGTATTTCGGGCGACACCGGCCGCAGACGCAGCGCCCGCGCCGCTTCGAGACGAACGGGCGCAGCCGAATCGCCCAGCAACGCCACTTCCAATCCATCGAGCCAGCCCGCCACCTGGCCGAGAGCCGACACCGCATCGGCCCTTGCTTGCGGCGATCGTGAAACATCCGCAGCCAGCGCACGCAGCGCCGGCAACGCCTCGGTCGCGAGCGCGGCACAAAGCGTGCGGATCGCCTCCCTCGCGAACGTTTCGTTCTTTCCCGGCGCGAGCGACGCCACGAGAACCTCCGTTGTCGAAGCGTCCAACGGCAGCGCCAGTTGAGGCACGGCCAGCGCGCGAATCGTGACCGGCAGGCGCGGATCGGCGACAAGCGCGGGCAGCAGCTCGACCGGCGCGGGTCGCCGAATGGAGAACGTAGGTTTACCGGCCGCGTAATCCTCGTCCGCCTTCGACGAAAGCACCTGCAGCGTGGCGAGCGCGGTGCGAAAAAGCTGTGCCGACAACCGTTCGTCCTCCAACACCCGCTCGACCGCCGCTCGCTGCGTGCGATCCACGCGATCGGCGATGTGTCGAAGCGCGAGCAAGCGCAGCTCGGCGGAGTCATCGCGCAACGCCTGCTCCACCCACGCCGGCTCGAATTCCGCTCTCTGATGCCGAAGCGCCAACCACGCGCTCACGCGCACCGGCTCGTCCGAAACCGCGAGCAGACCGGCGATCTCTTCGCGCGTCGCGCACTCTGCCAGCGCGACGACCGCCGTCGCGCGCAGGAAAGTATCCTCGTTTTCCAGATACGATGTCAGCACAGCCCGATCCCGCAGCGCGCGCACCCGCGCCATTTCCCGCTCACCCGCCTCTATCGCCGCATCCGCAACCACCAGCTCGACCGAGTCGACCGAAGTGCGCGGACGCACCAACCAGATCGCGCCTCGCGA
>ENA-UOVV01000274-UOVV01000274.1-compost-metagenome-genome-assembly--contig:-NODE-274-length-71800-cov-6.673692_pt1 | contig 71800 bp, 67 predicted proteins | sample MGYA00238155_ERZ761577 | MGnify/ENA primary metagenome ERZ761577 (study PRJEB28898, sample SAMN06268775) | compost metagenome | isolation source: Emeryville, CA | place: USA:Emeryville, CA | collected... | reverse complement strand
CCGCCCCCGCCGGTCGACCAGACCACCGTGCGCAGCGGTGTCACCGGTTCTCCTCACTGTTGGGCCTGCCGGCACGCAGGTATCGAAACGACAGAGGAACACATCAGCCACATCCTCGAGCGGAAGGCCACGCCGACCGACTATAACCTAACGTTTGTTCAGTCCGACGGGAATCGAGCGTGGACCATCCCCCGCACCTTGACCGGTTCTGGTCGCCCTGTTAGCTTCCGGAGCAAACGTTAGGTTTCTTCCCTACGCCGTGAGGAGACCCGGTGCCGCACCCTTGTTCGACCGGCCCCGCGAAGGCCCGCGCCGCGTACGCGACCGTTACACCGATCGATCGAGGAGGGCGCTATGACTGACGGCCGCTACCGGGTGGTGGTGTGGGCCACCGGGGGCATCGGCTCGATCGCGATCCGGGCCATCCACCGGCGCCCGAACCTCGAGCTGGTCGGGGTGTGGGTGCACTCCCCCGAAAAGGACGGCAAGGACGCCGGCGAGCTGGCCAACGGCGAACCGATCGGGTTGGCCGTCACCGCCGACGCCGACGCGCTGATCGCGCTGCGACCGGACTGCGTGGTGTACGCCGCCAGCGGGCCGGAGCGCGACGCGTTGGCCATCCCCGACTACGTCAAGCTGCTCAGCGCGGGCATCAACGTGGTGACCACCAGCACGACGCGGCTGGTCAATCCGCATGCCTACGAGCCGGTCCAGTGGCGCGACCAGCTCGCCACCGCCGCCAAACAGGGGCAGGCGTCGCTGTACGCCTCGGGAATCGAGCCCGGGTTCGCAGCGGACTACCTGCCACTGGTGCTGGCCACCCAGTCGTCGCAGATCGAGAAGATCCACGCCTACGAGATCGGGTTGTACGACGACTATGGCGTGCCCGACATCATGAGCGACGCAATGGGATTCGGCCGACCGCTGGACTATCAGCCGTGGATCGGCTTCCCCGGGGCGATCGCAGGCGAATGGCAGGGGCAGATTCGGATGGTCGCCGAGGCGCTGGGCGTCGAGGTGCAGGAGATCCGCGAGACGTTCGACCGCAGGGTGACCGAGCGGACCCTTCAGGTCGCGATGGGCACCGTCGAGGCCGGCACCTGCGGTGCGCTGCGGATGCAGGCCATCGGGGTGGTCGACGGGCACGAGGCGATCGTGATCGAGCACGTCACCCGGTTGGCGCCCGATGTCGCTCCGGACTGGCCGACCCTGCCCGGCGCGCTCGGCTACCGCGTGGTGATCACCGGTCAACCCGACATCGAGGCCACGATGGCGGCCACCGTGCGCGACCGCAAGAAGGCTGCCATCGAGCACATGACCTCGGGCGCGGGCGCGATGGTCGCCACCGCGATGCGGGTGGTGAACGCGATCCCCTATGTCGTGGCCGCGCCGCCGGGACTGCTCAACTCGGTCGACCTACCGTTGACGATCCCCCAGCACGCGTTCAACCCTGGCGGGTGAGCCGAAACGGCATCTCGATGTCGAGCACCCTGTTGACACCGCAGGCGCCGCTCGGCCCCTCGGTCTTGTCCCAGCCGACGTACACACCGGGTTCCGGGGGGTAACCGACCCAGAAGACGAACGTCTGCTTGCCCGGTAGGGCGGTCCCGTCGAAACAGGGTTCCCAGTCCGGGACGATGTGGCTGACCCTCCAGCGGCCGCTCAGGTAAACCAGTTCACCGCTCCAACCGTGATCGCTGACCACCTGTCCGGTGCAGTCCTGATAGGTCGTGCAGGACGAGGTGATCGTCCAGATCTGGGTGACGCTGCGCTCGTCGTGACGGGAGTCGTTGGTTCTCGCCCACCGGCCGTCGGAGAACGCGATGTAGGTGCCGTTGATCGCGATCTCGTCGTCGGCCCCGGCGGTGCCCGGCGGAAGAATCGTCGCGGCCACGATGACCGCGGTCGCCAGCAGTGCTCGGCGAAACGTCATGACGTCCCCTCCAGCAGCAGGTCCTGCCAGGTCTTCGGCGGATCGACGAGATCGGTCTGCCTGCCGACGTGACCGTCCGGTGTCGCGTACTGGCCGGTCTGCGGGTCATAGTGGGCGATCGCGACCGGTGGGCCCGAATCCGGCGGCGCGACAACGGTACCGGCGTCCGGCGCTGGTGGTGGCGGTGGGACACCGGGCGGTGCGGGCGCCCCGGGCGGCGGGGGTGTCCCCTCGACCGGGGCGTAGATGCGCTCCTGGTAGTCGACCCGATCGTCGGGCATGATGCCCTGGGCGACCAGGTTCGGGTCGAACGGGTACGGGCCAAGCGTGTGTTGGCGCATCGCGAGCGGTTGGTAGGGCTTGTCGCTGTAGCAGATCTCGACCGTCGGCGCGCGTTTGCCCGGCACACCCATGCAGGGGGCGTTGCGAGCGCCGCGCACCACGATGGGCGCATCCTGCGGCAGCTTGCAGTACAGCCCGTCGGGGGTGTCGACCGGGGTGAGGTCCTCGGGTGAGCGCCACTGCGACGGTGGCAGAAAGCCGACGGTACACGGGTTCGGGTCAGCCAACTGGATTCTGAAGTCGCCCAGTGGAATTCCAGTGGGGTTGTTCTCCGGCGCCGACGACAGGACGTTGGCGACGAACGGCGGCAGCAACACCAGCACCTGCTCCAGCGACGGGTGGTAGGTGACCCCCACCTTGCCGAAGGTGGTGAGGTTGGCCAACAGTATCGGCAGTGTGGCCTTGACCTGGCTGAACAGCTGCGACACCGCATCGGCGGTGGCGGGCCCCTGCTCGAGCAGGGTACGCACCTGCGCGTCGTCGTCCACCACCTGCTGGGTGACACCGGCCAGACTGCGCGCCCACAGTTGCAGCGCATCGGTGGTCTGGACCTGTGAATCCAACAGTGGCCGTGAGTCTTGCACCAGTGTCACCGAACGATCGGCGACGCCGTTCAGGTCGCCGCTGAGCTGCGACGAGGAGTCGATCAGCGAGCCGAGGTCGTAGTCGGCGCCGCCGAAGGCGCGGTGGGACTCGTCGATCAGTGTCTGCAACGTGCCCTTGGGGATGCTGTTGAGCAGCACACTGACCTGGTCCAGCATCGGGCTGACCTGCTGCGGAATCTTGGTGTCGCGCATAGCGATCACCGAGCCGTCTCTTAGGTAGGGCGGCGAATCGGTGCGGGGCAGCAGTTCCACGTACTGTTCGCCGATCGCCGAGACGCTGCGCACCTCGGCGACCAAATCGGCCGGGATCTTCGGCGACGTGTCGAGCCGCAGGGTGGCCGTGGCCGCCGTCCGCGACACGTCCATGTCGGTCACCTTGCCGACCTGCACCCCACGGTAGGTCACGTTGGCGAACCGGTAGAGGCCGCCGGACGAGGGCAACTCCAATGTGACCGTGATCTTGCCGATCCCCAGCAGCGTCGGCACCTGCATATACACGAACGCCATCACCAGCACGCCGACGATCGAGGCGATCGAGAAGATCACCAACTGTATTCGCACGAACCGCGACAACATCAGCCGCCACCCCCGGGCTCCCACGGTGCCGGTGCGGCATTCGGGATCGGGCCGAACGGCGGCGACGTGCCCACCCCGAGCGGATTCCTGGTGTAGTAGTCGTCATAGCCCGGGTCACCGGGGGCGGGAATCATCGACGCCCGCTCCTGCCCGAGCGCGGTGCCGAGGAACAGTCCTCGCTTCAGGCGTGAGTAGGTCCAGTCGACGGTGACGAACAAGTTCATGTAGTCGCCCCGCAGACCGCGGTCGATAAGGTTCTGGGTCAGCGGGAAGGTCGGCAGCCAGGCCAGCGCGGTGTCGATCTCCGGTCCGACGTCGGCCAACGCGCGCAGCGTCGGCTCGAGGTTCTTCAGGTTCGTCACCAGGTCGGTCTGAGTGTCATTGACCAGCCCGGCGACGGTGTCGCTGAACCGGCCCAGTTCGGTGAGCGCGGTGGTCAGGCGGGGCCGCTCCGCGAGCAGCACATCGAGCGCGGGCGGAATCTTGGTCAACGCGCGGGTGAGCACCCGCTGTTGGTCTCCGAGCCGCGCCGCGAAGCGGTTCAGCTCGTCGATGGTGGCGATGATGTTGTCGCGCTGGTCGTACAGCATTGTGACGAACGTGTCGAGGCGGGTGATCAGGTCGCGCACGGCATCCTGGCGGCCCGACAGCGCGACATTGAAGTTGTGAATGATCTCGCCGATCTGTCCCAGCCCGCCGCCGTTGACGACCGCCGCCAGCGACGCCAGCGTCTGCTCGGTCGACGGGTAGGTCGAGGTGCGGTCCAGCCCGATCGTGGCGCCCGGTTCCAAACGCCCTTCCGGCTTCTCACCGGGCGGCGGGTCGAGCGCGACATGCATCGAGCCCAGCAGGCTGGTCTGCCCCACCGTCGCGACGGCGTTCGCCGGCACCACCACATCGGGCCGCACCGACACCTCGAGGTCGACATGCCAGCCGTGCAGCGTCATCCTGCCGACGCTGCCCACCACGACGTCGTCGATGAGTACCGGCGAATTCGGTTCCAACGTACCGATATTGACGACCTCGACATGGTAGCGGGCGGCGTCCGGACCGCGGCCGACCGCGCCGGGCAGGGGCAGCGAGTTCACCCCCTGGAATGCGCAACCGGTGACGGTCAGCAGCATCGCCGCGCCGAGCGCCGCGAGTCGACGTAGGTTCACCGCGGTGTCCCCTGCCCGTGTGGTGCCTTTTCAGCGGGTGCCTGTTCGGCTGGCGGCGCAGGCTGCTCGGCGGGTAACAGCATGTCTTCCAACGACGTTGGGCTGGCCGCTGGTGGTCCCTCCGGCGCCAGCGGGGCCGGCGGAGGCGGTGGACCCCACCCCGGTGGCGGCGGCACGTCGCCCATGCCGGTGTACGCCGACACCGCGGGCGGGTCGTCGGGCACGTCGGGCGGCGGCGGCCCACCCGCGCCCGGCATCAGTCCAGGCTCGGTGTAGCGCAGCATGTAGGGCGGCGGATTGCCCGTCAGGAACAGGCTGAACGGGAACGGCATGTTGTTGAAGTTCAACGTGCGCAGTCCCGGGCCGAGGTACTGCGAGCACTCCTTGCTGGTCGTCGGTGCGGTGACGTTCTGCAGGGCGCCGATCATGCCGCAGACGGCCCACACCGGATTGGTCATGTTGTTGAACACGAACACGCCGCTGGCGGCGCCGGTGCGCGGGTCGAACATGTTGACCGTGTTGGCGATCGAGTGCGGAGCGATGTGCAGCACGTTCTCCAGAGCCATTCGGTTGTCGGCGATCGTCTGCGTCACGTTGGCCAGCCGCTGGATCTGCTCGGCGGTCTTGTCCCGCGTGCCCTCGACGAAGCGGGTGGCGTCGTCTAGCACGTCGGACAGGTTCTTCAGCGCCGCGTCCAGGTCGGACCGGCTGTTGTTCACCACGCTGGTCAGCGTGGCGAAGCGGTCCTGAAACGCCACGATCTGTTCGTTGCTGTCCCGCAGTGCGGTGACGAACGTCTGCAGGTTGGCGATGGTGTCCACGACATTGCCGCTGCCCTCGGCGAGGATGCGCCCGACACCGGACAGTTGCGCCAGGGTCTGGCGCAGTTTCTCGCCGTTGCCGTCCATCGCCGCGGCCGCGCTGTCGATGAACCGCCCCACCGAACCCGACGAGACGCCGTTGTCCGGACCGAGTTCGGTCGCCAGCCGCATCAGCTGTTCCTTGACCTCGTTCCACTCCACCGGAACGGCGGTCCGCTCGATCGGGATCACCGCACCGTCGGCCAGGACCGGCCCCGACTCGTACGCCGGCGTCAGTTGCACGAATCGCGCCGCCACCAGGTTCTGCGTCACGATCACCGCCTTGGCGTCGGCGGGAACGCGGATGCCGTGATCGACGTGCAGCGTCATCTTCGCCTGGGTGCCCACCGGCTCGATCGCGTCGATGGAGCCGACCTTCACCCCGGCGATGCGCACCTCGTCGCCGGGATAGATCGCCGTCGCGGTGGTGAAATACGCGGTGATGGTGGTGGGCCGCAACACGGTTCGCACGACGACGACCGCGCCGCAGACCAGCAGCATGACCAGCGCTGCGGCGATCCCGGCCTTGAGCAGGCGATCCCGGCTCATCCCGGCGGCTCCCCCCACTGCTCCCACGGCGGCGGGATGCCGTTGTACGGGAACGGCAGCTCGGCGCGTGGGCCGGCGTTGTCCGGCGGTTGGCCGGCATTGATACCGCGGCGGAACCCGAACGCGTAGTCGAAGAACGGCTGGAGGAGTTGCGCGAAGACGATGTTCGGGATGAAGGCCTGGTAATACGGCCCGTTGCCGATCGTCTCGCCGAGGGTGGTCTGGAACTTCGCCAGACCGGGCAGCGCCTTGGCGATGTTGTCGCGGTTGCGCTCGAGCACCTCGATGACGGCGTTGAGTTTGTCGAGGGTCGGCGCGAGCTCCTTCTCGTTGTCGGCGATCAGGGCCGACAGTTGCTGCGACAGCGCCGAGGTGTGCGCCAGCATCTCCACGATCGCGTGGCGCCGGGCGGACAGCACCGCGACCAGATCGTTGGCATTGAGGATCAGGGTGTTCACCGCGGCGCTGCGCTCGGAGAGGATCTTGGTGACGTCGGCGCCGCTCGCCAGCAGCTCCCCCAGAGTCTTGTCGCGCTCGTTGAGCGCCTTGGAGATTCGGGTCAGTCCGTCGAACGTCGGGCCGAGTTGCGGTGCGAGCTGGTCCAGGGTGGCCGACAGCGTGTCCAGCGACTGGTTCAGCGATGCGGTGTCGGTGTCCGCGGTGTTGGCCGTCAGCTCGTCCACCGCCTGGGTCAGCGAGTACGGCGACGCGGTGCGTGTGGCCGGGATGACGTCCATCGGGTGCATCGTCCCCTCACCCTTGGACTCCAGCGTCAGAACGCGCTCACCGAGCAGGGTCCCGGTACGGACGTGCGCGGTGGTGTCGGAGCCCAAGGGCACGGCGCCGTCGATGGCGAACGTCACGAGGGCATCGCGCCCCCGCAGCGTCACGTCGGACACCGAGCCGACCTTGATGCCCGAGATGATCACGTCGTTGCCTACGGTCAGTCCGCCGGCGTCGGTGAACTCCGCCTGGTAGCGCACCGCCGTCGCCCAGGACACCAGCCGCTCCGGGGCCAGGCCCACGGCGATGATCAGGCTCGCCAGGACGATGCCCAGGAACCCGGACCGAATGAGTTTGGCGCCACGGTATTTCAACATCAGGGCTCGGTGCACCTCCCGTTCTCCTGTTTGAGCCACGGGAATTGGGCAGTCCGGCCCTGCAGGTCGGTGACCCGCCACTTGAGTTCGCAGATGTAGTAGTTGAAGAAGCTGCCGTAGGAGCCGGAGCGGATCAGCTTGCGGTAGTTCTCCGGAGCTTTCTGCAGGGAGGTGTCGAGACGATCCTTCTGGAAGTCGAGGTTGGTCGCCAGCCGCGTCAGTTGGTCGACGGTGCCCGCCAGCGGCGTGCGGGCGTCGGTCAGCAGGTCGGCGATCGACGCGGTGCCGTTGTTGAGCGAATCGATCGCCTGGCCAATCGGATCGCGTTCGGCCGCAAGCTCGGTCACCAGTTTCTCCAGCTTCTCGACGGTGCTGGAGAACTTGTCGCCCTCCCGGCTCAGGGTCCCGAGCAGCGTGCGCAGATTGTCGATCAGCGCCTGGATGGTCTGACTGCGCTCGGCCAGCGCCTCGGTGAACCCCGAAGTGTTCGACAGCAGCGACTGCAGGGTGCCGCCCTGGCCCTGGAAGACCTGGATCAATGACGCCGACAGCGCGTTGACATCCTGCGGATTGAGGCCCCGGATCACGGGTTTCAGTCCACCCAGCAGCAGGTCGAGGTCGAGTGCGGACTCGGTGCGCTCGATCGGGATCTGCGCTCCCGGCGGCAGCGGCGTCCCGCCGGACCCCTCGATCAACTCGAGGTAGCGGTCACCCACCAGGTTCAGATAGCGCACGGCGGCACGGGTTCCGGTGGTCATCCGCACGTTGGAGTCGGCGTCGAACGTCACCAGCACGGTCTTGTCCCGCTGCAGTTTGACGCTGTTGACGGTGCCGACGCGCATCCCGGCCACTCGCACCGACTGCCCTGCCTCGAGCCGGGAGGCATCGGCGAAAACCGCCGAATAGCCTTTCTTCGAACCGGTTTGGTACTGGCCGAAGATCACGAACAGACACGCGGTGAGCAACGTCATCACCACCGCGAAGGCGCCGAACTTCACCAGCGTCGGCCGAAACGAGGTTCTCATCCCGGCATTCCGATCTGGGCGGTGTTGCGCGGCGGGCCCGAGTGTTCGGTGTCGGGGAACATGATCTGCTTGATCAGATCGGAGTTCAGGACGAGTTTCGGGTAGGTGCGCCGCCACGGGTTGGTTCCGGTGTCGGCGACCACGTATGGCGGGACGGCTTCGAACGGGAGGTCCGGCAGCCCGGTGCACTGGGGTCCGCCCGTGGCGCCCGCCTTGGGCAGATCCTGCGGATACCGGTAACGCTCCTGGGCCCACAGGAAGCCGGCGAGCACCACCACCCCGGGTTCCTTCAGCGGCGGCCGGCGCGCGGCGTTGATCATGCCGGCCAGCGCGCACCACAGCGCCTGGTTGTACTCGTTGGTGAGCTCGGTGGTCGGCACCAACAGGTGCACCACATCGGCCAGGGGTTGGGAGTTCTCGCTGACCACCTCGTTGCCGATGCCGGCCAGGCCGGTCACGCTGACCAGCGCGGCGTCCAGGTTTCGGCGCTGATCGACCAGGGTGTCGCTCAGCGTGGCGGCGTTGTCGGCGATCGTGACGAAGTCGTCGGACGCGTCGGCGTAGGCGCGCAGCACGGTGGGTGCGGCCTCGAGGTCATGGCGCAGCGTGGGCAGGCTGGGCTCCAGCCTGGCCAGATACGCGTCGAGGTCCGACAGCATCTGGCCGATCTTCTCGCCGCGACCCGACATCGCCGAGGCGATCGCACCCAGGGTCTCGTTCAGCTTGGCGGGCTCGATGGCCGACAGCACCGACGTCAACTGCTCGAAGACGGTGTTGACTTCGACCATGACGTGGTCGGCGTCGATCACCTGGCCCGGCCGCAGCGATTCCGGTGAGGGGTCGTCGGGGAACACGAACTGAACCTGCTTGGCGCCGAACACCGTCGGCGACGCGATGTCGACGAGTGCGTTGGCCGGGATCGCGGACAGCCGGCGCGGATCCATCGCCAGATGTAGTGCGGCCCGACCGTCGGGCAGTTGCTCGATGTCGGCCACCTGGCCGACCTGCACGCCGCGCACCTGCACCTTGGCGTCGGGGTTCATCACCAGGCCGGCGCGCTGGGAGATCACCGTCACCGGCACGGTCTCGGCGAAACCGCCGCGAAAGAGGTTGGCGGACAACGCGAAGATCGCGACGATCAGCACGATGGTGGCCAGCCCGACCAAGGGGCGCAACAGATATCGCGTCACCGCTCGGTTCAACAAGCCGGTTCCACCCCCAGCGTGCATTTGACGACGGTGCAGGACTTTACGCCGGAACAGTTCTTTGGGTCAATGAGTGCATTATTTGCAATTCGGGAGCCTTGAGGCGCAAGGCCGCCCAGCACCTTGTCACAATACAAAAGTCGTTTGCTGGACAGCGGTTTGAACCAGCTTCCCCCAATGTCGCAGCTGGGCTGTGCGGCGAGCCATGGTTATCTACTCGGCGGCTAATGCGCCTTCATCGCACCCCCAATATGCACCGCGAGTGGACCTCGCCGGGCCATATTCGGAGCAAACATTAGGTTTGCTAGTGCCGCCGCACGGAAGCCCCCGACCCGCCGCACGGGCAGGCGGCGCGGCGTGCGGCACGAGGCGTCCTCAATGATGACGCGTGACGCCGTGTCATACGGCTGAAATTGGTATTTTTGTGAAGATAGAAGACCGGCAGTTCAATTACTCCGGCAGCCGCAGTTCGGGCTTCTCCACTTCCTCAATATTGACGTCTTTGAAGGTAATTACCCTGACCTGCTTGACGAATCGCGCGGGCCGGTACATATCCCACACCCACGCATCCGTCAGCCGCAGCTCGAAGTAGACCTCACCGTCGGAGTTGCGCGGAATCAGCTCGACGCTGTTGGCGAGATAGAACCGGCGCTCGGTCTCGACGACGTAGCTGAACTGACCGACGATGTCCTTGTATTCGCGGTAGAGCGAGAGCTCCATCTCGGTTTCGTACTTTTCGAGATCCTCGGCACTCATCCGCTCAGCCGTCCTTCATGTCCGGTGCGCCGCCGCATCGCGGGAGCGCTGATCGCACGTCCCATTCTTCCCCTACCCGGTCTGACTGTGTTGGTCGGGTTCGAAGTCCAGCACGCCGGCTAGCGGGTCCTCCGGCACCAGCTCGCCGTCCACGCTGACCAGCCGCCGCACGTTGATGAACGAGTACCGGTGCTCGCGGCACGGCCCGAGTTCGGCCAGCGCCCGGCTGTGCGCGGGGGTGCTGTAGCCCTTGTGCAGCGCGAAGCCGTAGCCGGGATACTCCTGTTCCAACTTGACCATCAGCCGGTCGCGGCTGACCTTGGCCAGCACGCTGGCCGCCGCGATGCACGCGGCCGCGGCGTCACCGCCGACCACCGGCAGCGAGGGCATCGGCAGGCCCGGCACCCGGAACCCGTCGGAGAGCACGTACCCCGGGCGCACCGACAGCCCGGCGACCGCGCGGCGCATGCCCTCGATGTTGGCCACGTGCACGCCGCGCCGGTCCACCTCGGCCGACGGGATGTACACCACGTGATAGGCCAGCGCGTAACGCTTGATCAGCGGAAACAGCCGCTCGCGTTCCTTGGCGGTGAGCTTCTTGGAATCGTCGAGCGCCGCCAGGCTCTCCCGCCGGTTGGGGCCGAGCACGCAGGCGGCCACCACCAGCGGGCCCGCGCACGCCCCGCGGCCCACCTCATCGACCCCGGCCACCGGGCCCAGGCCGCTGCGGTACAGCGCGGATTCCAGGGTGCGCAGCCCGGAGGACTTCCTGATCACCGTGCGCGGAGGCCATGTCGCCGGCACCACCAGCTCCTCGAAGATTCGGCGCGTCAATCCTGCGGGTTATCGCTGAACACCCCGCCCCAGCGCGACGGTGGCCAGGCGATGAACCGTGCCTTACCGATCACATTCTCCACCGGCACGGTGCCCGCGGTGGGGTCGCCCGTGCACAGCAGGCCCCGCTGGGCATCGGACGGCGTGTTCGCGCAGTGCGCCCGCGAATCCGCCGAATGGGTGCGGTTGTCGCCCATCACCCACAACCGGCCCTCCGGCACCTTCACCGGGCCGAACTCGTTGCCCAGGCACGGGTAGATCTCTTCGTTGGCCGACATCGTGGTCGGGTCCAGGTAGGGCTCGTCGAGTCGCTTGCCGTCGACGGTCAACCCGGTGTCCGCCCGACACTCGACGGTCTGCCCGCCCACCGCGATGACGCGCTTGACGAGGTCGTTCTCGTCGGGTGGCACGAACCCGATGACCGACAGCGCGTTCTGCAGCCACCGGATGACGGTGTTGTCCGAGCGGATCGACTTGTAGCCGATGTTCCAGTTCGGCGGGCCCTTGAAGACGATGACGTCGCCGGGTCTCGGCTCGGAGAACCGGTAGGTCAACTTGTCCACCATGATCCGGTCGCCGGTGCACCCGGCGCAGCCGTGCAGGGTGGGTTCCATCGACTCGGACGGGATCAGGTACGGCCGCGCGATGAACGTCAGCATGACGTAGTAGAGGACGAGCGCGATCGACACCAGGATCACGAACTCGGACTTGATCACCCTGACCAGGACGCGCTTGGCGGTCCAGGGCTCCTTTTCGGCCGGGCCCTCGTCAGGGCGCTCCGCGTTGTCGGGATCTGCGGCGGTCTCAGCCTCGTCGCGCGATTCGGTCACGGGTTCACCCTAGTTTTCAGCGAGGCTGGATCACCGAGGCGGTGCAGTGCTACGCGGCGGTCAGCGCTTCTCTTTGATCTTGGCCTTCTTGCCACGCAGTTCGCGCAGGTAGTACAGCTTCGCGCGGCGCACGTCACCGCGGGTGACGACGTCGATGTGATCGATGTTGGGCGAGTGCACGGGGAAGGTCCGCTCGACGCCCACGCCGTAGCTCTCCTTGCGCACCGTGAAGGTCTCCCGGACGCCGCCGCCCTGCCGGCGCAGCACCACGCCCTTGAAGACCTGGATGCGTTCCTTGGAGCCCTCGATGACCTTCACGTGCACGTTCACGGTGTCGCCGGGGCCGAATTCCGGGATGTCGTCGCGCAGCGACGCCTTCTCGACGAAGTCCAGCGTGTTCATCGGTGACGCTTCCTTGCTGTTGGCGGCTGCGGGCAGGCCTGTCCTGGCAGGGCAAACCGAGCCGGGTTGATCGGGGTGTATCTCGCAGCGGGCGGAGCCGGTGGCTCGCGGGTCTGCGCAGACAACTGCTCAATTGTGCCAGATAGGCCCCGGTCCGGTGAAATCGCCGCCGACACCTGACACGGTGTGCGCCGAACGGAGCGTACCGGGGCCGGGCCGACTACGCTGATCGGCACGGGCGAACACGGGGCGGCTGCCCGCCAACGGGTGTTATCGGGTCGAGGGAGGGCCATGCGGCGCGGGCCATCAAGGCTGGTCATGGCGTGTGTCGTCGTACTTGTCGCCGTGCCGGCGCTGGCCGGCTGTGAGGCCAAGGTGTACGGCACCACGCCCGGCGCCACAGAACCGCCGATCGTGGTGATCGCCCCCCAGGGCGATTCGGCCCCGCTGCCCGAGCCCCCCCCCGATGAACCGGCGGCGGCCTTCGACGGGCTGGCCGCCCGGGCCCGCCAGGCCACCGCGGACGCCGCGAAGGCCGGGGCCGACATCACGGCCGTGGTGCTGGACCGCAACACCGGCCTGACGGTGTCCAACGGCAACGACGAGCCGATGCCGGTGGCCTCGGTGGTCAAGCTGTTCATCGCCGACGACCTGCTGCTGCAGGAGGCCAACGGCCAGACCCAGCTGACGGCCGAGGACCGCGCCGCGCTGGACAAGATGCTGCGGTCGTCGGACGACAGCGCCGCCGAGGTGTTCTGGAACCGCAGCGGCGGCAGCGACATCGTCGAGCGGGTGACCGCCCGCTACGGCCTGCGCGACACCAAGACGCCCTACAACGGGCGCTGGTTCAACACCCTGTCCACCACCGCCGACCTGGTGCGCTACTACGACATGCTGCTCTCGGGCGCGGGCGGGCTGCCGCCCGAGCGCGCCAGCATCATCCTGACCAATCTGGCGAACTCGACGCCGATCGCGATCGACGGCACCCAGCCCGGCGGGGTGTACCCGCAGCGGTTCGGCATCCCCGACGGGCTGGACCGCGAACCGGTCGCCGTCAAGCAGGGCTGGTTCTGCTGCTGGAACGGCGGCAACTGGGTGCACTGGTCCACCGGCGTGATCGGACCGGATCGCCGCTACGTGATGGCGATCGCGTCGATGCAGCCCGGCGACGACGTCACCGCCCGCAACACCATCACCCAGGCCGTCAAGACGATGTTCCCCGGCGGGCGCATCTAGGGGTTCAGTCGAGCAGGTCGGGTCGGCGCTCGCGGGTGCGCTTCAGGCTCTGCTCGTGGCGCCAGGCGGCGATCCTCGCGTGGTCGCCGGAGAGCAACACCTCGGGCACGTCCAGGCCTCGCCAACTCGCCGGCCTGGTGTAGCTCGGCCCCTCCAGCAACCCGTCGGAGTGTGAATCGTATTGCGCCGACTCGGGATTGCCGAGCACGTCGGGAAGCAACCTGATGATCGCCTCGATCATCACCAGCGCGGCCGACTCCCCGCCGGGCAGCACGTAGTCGCCGATCGAGACCTCTTCGACGCGCATCCGGCGGGCGGCGTCGTCGACCACGCGCTGGTCGATGCCCTCGTAGCGCCCGCAGGCGAACACCAGATGGGGTTCGGCGCTCCACCGCTGCGCGTCGGCCTGGGTGAACAACCTGCCCGCCGGTGTGGGCACCACCAAAAGCGTTTCCGGCGAACATATTTCGTCCAGCGCCTCGCCCCACACCGGCGCCTTCATCACCATGCCCGGCCCGCCGCCGTACGGTGCGTCGTCGACCGACTTGTGCACGTCGTGGGTCCAGCGCCGCAGATCGTGCACGGCGAGGTCGACGATTCCCGTCTCGATCGCCTTGCCCACCAACGACTGCCGCAGCGGGTCGAGGTACTGCGGGAAGATGGTGATGACGTCAATGCGCACGGTCGCACCACCCTACAGGTCCAGCAGACCGTCGGGCGGTTCGATCTCGATCATGTTGTCCGCCAACGACACCGACGTGACGATGGCGCTGACGAACGGCACCAGCACCTCGCGATCGCCGTAGCGGACCGACAGCAACTCACCGGCCGCGGTGTGCAGCACCTCGGCGACGGTGCCGACCGGGACGCCCGCGGTGGTGCGCACACTCAGCCCCTCGAGCTGGTGGTCGTAGAACTCGTCGGGATCGTCGATGGGCGGCAGGTCCTCGGAGTCGACGACGAACAGCGTGCCGCGCAGCGCCTCGGCGGCGTCGCGGTCGGCCACCCCGTCGAGGCGCACCAGCAGCCGCCCGCCGTGCGGGCGCGCGGAAGCGACCACGTAGCGCCGTTCGGCACCGCCCTTGGCTCGTCCGCGCAGCTCGGTGCCCGGGGCGAACCGGCTGTCGGGATCGTCGGTGCGGACCTCGACAACGACCTCGCCGGCGATGCCGTGCGCTTTCACGACCCGCCCGACAACCAGGTCCATGACCGCTACTGGTCGGTGTCCACCACGTCGACGCGAATTCCGCGGCCGCCGATGCCGGCGACCAGCGTGCGCAGCGCGGTCGCGGTGCGACCGCCGCGGCCGATGACCTTGCCGAGATCGTCGGGGTGCACGTGCACCTCGACGGTGCGGCCCCGTCGGCTGGTGACCATGTCGACCCGCACGTCGTCGGGATTGTCAACGATGCCGCGGACCAGGTGTTCAACCGCGTCGACGACAACGGAGCTCATGGCGGTCAGCTCTCTGCGGTCTCGGCCGCCGCATCGGCGGCGGGCTCGGACTCATCCTTGGCGGGCGCCTCGGCCTGCTCGGCGGCCTTGTCCTCGGCCTTCTCCTCGGCCTTGTCGTCGGCCTTGTCGTCGGCCTTGTCTTCGGCCTTGTCGTCGGCCTTCTCGGCCTTGTCGCTCTTCTTCGCCGGCGCCTTCTTCTTCTTGGGCTGGGTAGCCTCCGTGCTCGGGGCACCCTCGGCCTCGGCCAGCGCGGCGTTGAACAGATCCAGCTTCGACGGCTTGGGCTCCTTGACCTTCAGCGTGCCCTCGGCGCCCGGCAGCCCCTTGAACTTCTGCCAGTCGCCGGTGATCTTCAGCAACGCCAGCACCGGTTCGGTGGGCTGGGCGCCGACGGACAGCCAGTACTGGGCCCGCTCCGAGTTGATCTCGATGAGGCTGGGCTCTTCCTTGGGGTGGTAGCGCCCGATGATCTCGATGGCGCGGCCGTCGCGGCGGGTGCGCGCGTCGGCGACCGCGATGCGGTACTGGGGATTGCGGATCTTGCCAAGCCGAGTCAGCTTGATCTTGACAGCCATGTTTCTCCTGTGATTGCCACGCTGCAATTCAGCGATGCCGGCGGACGTGCCTGCACCCGGTTTTGCCTTACGTGTGTGACCGCCGCGGGGCCGTAGTCCCACGGTAGACAGCCGCCCATTGTGCCAGAACGGCCTCGACCGGGCGAAATCGCGCTCATCGGGGCGGCCGGTAGTCCTTTACAGCTTTGCCGACAAATGTCACGCTTCGGGGCATGGACGCCGCCACCACCCTGCTGGAGATCGAGGCCATCAAGCAAGTCAAGGCCCGGTACTGCCGGCTGCTCGACACCAAGGACTGGGACGGTTGGCGGGCGCTGTTCTCCGACGACTTTCGCAGCGACACGTCGGAGGCCGGCGGGAAGGTGATCGTCGGCGCCGACGACTTCGTGGCGTTCGTGCGCCGCCAACTCGGCAGCCAGCCGACCGTGCACCAGGTGCACGCCCCCGAGATCGAGTTGACCTCACCGACCACCGCGCGCGGCGTGTGGGCGCTCAACGACATCGTCCGACTGGCGCCCGGGGTGAACCTGGACGGGTTCGGCCACTACCACGAGACGTACGCCAAGACCGACGGTCTGTGGCGCATCACGGCGTCCAAGCTGACCCGGCTGCGCACCGACATCTTCAACCCGCTGTTCTCGTTTCGGGTGTCCGACCGGCTGGCCCGGCTGGGCGCGCGGGTGGCGCGCCGCTGACTACAGCAGCTTGTCGAAGCAGCGTTCCTCGACGCGCTTGCTGATGCGCCAGCCGTCGGCGGTGCGGACGAACTCGTCGACGTACCAGATGCCCACGAACAGGATCTGCTTCTCCTCGGCGTTGAACACCATCGGGTTGAAGCAGATCGCCCGCGAGGTGGCCCGGTCACCGTCCGGGTGGTAGGAGATGCGGATGTCGACGTTGCCCAGCATGTGGTAGTACGCCGGAAAGTTCGGCAGCACCTCCATCAGCCACGCCTTGACGTCGGGATAGTGGCCGTCGATGCCGCCGGTGACGCGGTAGTCGATATAGGCGTCGGCGGTGAAGACGTGGTCCAGGTCGTCGAACCGCTTCTGGTCGATCGCGGTCGAGTAGTCGATCATCAACTGCTGGATCTCGAAGCGGTCCGATATCTCCTGCTGGCTGAGCATGGGTCGAGTCTCGCACCCCGGGGCCGGCGGCTAGGCTGGCGGCTCGATGGGCAGATGTGTCGCGGTGTTCGCCGCCTTCCTGACCGCCATATCGCTGGCCGTGGCGCCGGCGGCGCCCGCCGATCCCGAAATCGCGCCGGTGGGCAGCGTGTCACCGTTCGACGGGCCCGCCCCCGCGTGGATCGTCGCCGACGTGACCAGCGGTCAGGTGCTGGCCGGTCGCGACATCGACGTCGTGCATCCGCCGGCGAGCACGATCAAGACGCTGCTGGCGCTGGTCGCGCTGGACGAGCTGCCCGGCCTCGACGCCACCGTCGTCGCGACCGAGGCCGACACCGAGGTGGAGTGCAGTTGCGCCGGTGTGGAGCCGGGCCGCACGTACACCGCGCGTCAACTGCTGGACGCGATGCTGCTGATGTCCGGCAACGACGCGGCCAACACGCTGGCCAGCCTGGTCGGCGGGCACGACGCCGCGGTCGCGAAGATGAACGCCAAGGCCGCGTCGCTCGGCGCCGTGCACACCTTCGCCCCGTCGCCGTCCGGGTTGGACGGGCCGAACGGTCCCGGCGCCACCACTCCCCGCGATCTGGCCATCGTCTTCGCGACCGCGATCGCCAACCCGACGTTCGCGCAGATCATCGCGCAGCCCTCGGCGATGTTCCCGACCAAGGCCGGCGAGCAACCGCTGTTCAACGACGACCAGTTGTTGGGGCGGTATCCCGGCACGCTCGGCGGCAAGACCGGGTTCACCGACGCGGCCAGAAAGACGTTCGTCGCCGCCGCCGAGCGCGGTGGCCGACGCCTGGTGGTCGCGATGATGTACGGCCTGGTCAAAGAGGGCGGCCCGACCTACTGGGACCAGGCGACAGGCCTGCTGGACTGGGGCTTCGCGCAGAACCCGAACACCGGGATCGGGCCGCTGTAGCGCCGTTGCGCAATCGCAACCCGTTCGAGACCGGCCCGGGCAACGCGGCCGATAGCGTCGAGGGTCGTGCGAAAACTGCTGGCCGCGTTGGTCGTTGCGCTGACCGCCGCCACCGCGGTCGCGGCTCCCGCGCAGGCCGCTACGCTGCCCGACGGCCCGGCCCAGGCGTGGCTGCTCGCCGATCTGGATACCGGGCGAATCCTCGCTTCCCGCAACCCATATGAGCCCCACGCCCCCGCGAGCACGATCAAGCCACTGCTCGCGATGGTGGTGCTCGACAACCTTCACCCCGACAGCTTCGCCCGCGCCAACAAGTCGCACACCGAGGTCGAATGTTCGTGTGTCGGACTCGAACCCGGTCAGGCGTACACGACGCGTCAGCTGCTCTCGGCGCTGCTGATGGTGTCGGGCAACGACGCCGCGAACATGCTCGCCGACATGCTCGGCGGCCAACGGGTGGCGGTCGCGGCGATGAACCGCAAGGCGGCGGCCGTCGGTGCCCGCAACACCAGGGCGTCGTCGCCGTCGGGACTGGACGGACCCGGGTGGGAATCGGTCACCACCCCGCACGATCTGGCGGTGATCTACCGCGCCGCGCTGTCCTATCCGCTGATCGCGTTGATCATGCGGTCGCAGTCGGCGTCGTTTCCCGGCAGGACCCTGACGAACCAGAACGAACTGCTGACCCGCTACCCCGGCACCATCGCAGGCAAGACGGGCTTCACCAATCTCGCCCGACACACGTATGTCGCGGTGGCCCAACGCAACAACCGGCGCCTGATCGCCGTCGAGATGTACGGCCAGGGTGACCTGTACGGGCAGGCGATGGGACTGTTCGACTGGGGCTTCGAGCAGGTTCAGTAATCCCTCAATAGCCCTCAATAGACCCTGCCGCGCAGGATCACCACATCCGGGCGGTTGAGGACAGCGGCGCCACCGCGCGGATCCTCGCGGTAGCACACCAGATCCGCGGGCGCGCCGGGCTCCAGCCCCGGCCGGCCCAGCCACTCGCGCGCGGCCCAGGACGCGGCGCCCAGCGCGTCGGTCGGGGTCATGCCGATGCCCTTGAGCGCGTCGATCTCGTCGGCGATGCGGCCGTGCGCGATCATGCTGCCCGCGTCGGTGCCCGCGAAGATCGGCACCCCGGCCTCCCGCGCGGCGCCGATGCGCGCCCGGCAGTTGGCGTACAGGTCGCGCATGTGCTTGGCGTAGGTCGGGTATTTGGCCGCGCCCTCGGCGATGCCGGGGAAGTTCTCGACGTTGATCAGCGTGGGCACCAGCGCGGTGCCGTGTTCGACCATCAGGTCGATGGTGTCGTCGGTCAGCCCGGTGCCGTGCTCGATGCAGTCGATGCCGGCCTTGATCAGCCCGGGCAGTGCGTCCTCGCCGAACACGTGCGCGGTGACCCGCGCGCCGTTGGCATGCGCCGCATCGATCGCGGCCTTGAGCACGTCGTCGGACCACAGCGGCGCCAGGTCGCCGACCTCGCGGTCGATCCAGTCGCCGACCAGCTTCACCCAGCCGTCGCCGAACCGGGCCTGCTCGGCCACCGCCTCGGGCAACGCGGACTCGTCGTCGAGTTCGAGCGCGAAGCCACGGGAGTAGCGCTTCGGGCGGGCCAGGTGGCGACCGGCCCGGATGATCTCGGGCAGGTCGTCGCGCTCGGCGAGCGCGCGGGTGTCGATCGGCGAGCGAGCGTCGCGCAGCAGCAGCGCCCCGGCGTCGCGCTCCACCTCGGCCTGGGCGACGCAGTCGTCGAGGTTGTCCAGGACACCGTGCTCCCCCAACCCGACGTGGCAGTGCGCGTCGACCAGGCCGGGCAGAACCCAGCCGGCATACCCGTCGGCACCGAACACGGTCTGTGCGCCGCTGACCGGTTCGGCGTGCAGCACGCCACCGTCGACCCACCACTCCACGGGCTGTTCGTCGGGCAGCCCCCGACCGCGCACATGGAGCGCCATCGCTATTTCTGACCCGGGAACTTCAGCTTCGACAGGTCGATGTCGGCCAGCCCGGGCGGCAGTTCGTCGAGCCCCTTGGGCATGTCGGACAGGTCCGGGAACCCGGCGGGCAGCCCGGCGCCGAGCGGGTTGCGCACCTTCGGCGGCGTCGGCCCCTTGCCGCCCTTCTTGCCCTTCTTCTTGTTCTTGGCAGACTTGCGGGAACTCTTGCGGCCGAACGGCATTCCCATCTGTCCGGCCATCTGCGACATCATCTTGCGGGCCTCGAAGAACCGTTCGACGAGCTGGTTGACCTCGCCCACCGTGACACCGGAGCCGTTGGCGATGCGCAACCGGCGCGAACCGTTGATGATCTTCGGGTCGGCCCGCTCCTCGGGCGTCATGCCGCGGATGATCGCCTGCAGCCGGTCGAGCTGCTTGTCGTCGACCATCGCCAGCGCTTCCTTCATCTGGCCGGCGCCGGGCAGCATGCCCAACAGGTTGCCGATCGGGCCCATCTTGCGGATCGCCAGCATCTGCTCGAGGAAGTCCTCCAGCGTGAGCTCCCCGCTGCCGATCTTGGCCGCGGCCTCCTCGGCCTTCTTCGCGTCGAAGACCTGCTCGGCCTGCTCGATCAGGGTGAGCACGTCGCCCATGCCCAGGATGCGGCTGGCCATCCGGTCGGGATGGAAGACGTCGAAGTCCTCGAGCTTCTCCCCGGCGGACGCGAACAGGATCGGCACGCCGGTGATCTCGCGCACCGACAGCGCGGCGCCGCCGCGGGCGTCGCCGTCGAGCTTGGTCAGCACCACGCCGGTGAAGCCGACGCCTTCGCGGAACGCCTCGGCCGTGGTCACGGCGTCCTGGCCGATCATCGCGTCGAGCACGAAGATCACTTCGTCGGGGTTGATCGCGTCGCGGATCGCGGCGGCCTGGCTCATCAGCTCGTCGTCGATGCCGAGCCGGCCCGCGGTGTCGACGATCACCACGTCGTAGAGCTTGTTCTTGGCCTCGGCCAGGCCCGCCGCCGCCACCGCGACGGGGTCGCCCGGGGCGGCGTCGGCCGCACCGTCCGCCGACACCCCCGGGTGCGGCGCGAACACGTCGACGCCGGCGCGTTCACCGACGATCTGCAGCTGGTTGACCGCGCCGGGGCGCTGCAGGTCGCAGGCCACCAGCAGAGGCCGGTTGCCCTGTCCGCGAAGCCATTTGGCGAGCTTGCCGGCCAGGGTGGTCTTACCCGAACCCTGCAGACCGGCCAGCATGATCACCGTCGGCGGGGTCTTGGCGAACGCCAGCGGGCGGGTCTCGCCGCCGAGGATCGCGATCAGTTCCTCGTTGACGATCTTGACGACCTGCTGGGCCGGGTTGAGCGCCCCCGACACCTCGGCGCCCTTGGCCCGCTCCTTGATGCGGGCGATGAAGTCGCGCACCACGGGCAGCGACACGTCGGCTTCCAGCAGCGCCAGCCGGATCTCCCGCGCGGTGGCGTCGATATCGGCCTCGGTCAACCGCCCCTTGCCGCGCAGACCCGCCAGCGCACCGGTCAACCGGTCGGACAGCGATTCAAACACGCTGCCCAGCCTAACTGGCTTCGGATGCCGGCTTCGCGGGCGGCGGTGCGGGCAGCACGGCGTACAGGTCGCGCTCGATTTCGGTCCGCAACCGTTCGTCGAACGTCTGCGCGCCGACGGCGGTGATGCCGAACAGGTCGATCACCGACGCGCCCAGCGTGGTCACCTTCGCCCACGCGATGTCCACGCCGTCGCGTTCGAACACCGCCGTCAGCCGGGCCAGCAGGCCCGCCCGGTCGGTGCTGCGGATCTGCACGACCACCTCACCCGGCGCCCGGCCGTCGGACCACAGGATGCGCGGCGGGGCCGGCGCGTGGCTGATCGGCACCGCGGCGGGCACCTCGCCGGCGCGGGTGGTGCCGTGCTGGGCGGCCTCGATGTCGCGCTTGTCCAGCGCCGCGAGCACGTCGAGGTCTCCGTCGAGGGCCAGGATGAGTTGTTGACGCAGCAGTTCGGCGGCCGGCGGCGAGCCGAAGTGCGGTGAGACGGCGAACGTGTTGATCGCCGAGCCCTGGTGGGCGTTGACCGACGCCGAGTGCACGCGCAGGGAGTTCAACGCCAGCACCCCCGCCGCCTTGGAGAGCAGGCCCCGCCGGTCCGGCGCGATCATCGTCAGGTTGTAGATGTGCGGGCTGTCGCCGGACGTCAGCTCCACGTGCACGCCGCCGACCTCGGCGGCCAGCGAAAGAAACCGCGGGTCAATCGGATCCGGTTGTGGCAGTTCCTCACCGGCCATCACCATGCGGCAGCGGCGCACCAGGTCACCGATCAGCGAGGCCTTCCAGTCGCCCCACACCCCCGGCCCGGTGGCCAGGGAGTCGGCCTCGGCGAGCACGTGCAGCAGTTCCAGCAGCACCGGGTCGCCGCCCAGCGCCTCGACCACCTCGGCGATGGTGTTGGGGTCCTGCAGGTCGCGCCGCGTCGCGGTGTGCGGCAGCAGCAGGTGGTGGCGCACGATCTTGGACAGCAGCTCGATGTCCGACGGCCACAACCCCAGCCGGGTGCCGATCTGGGTGGCCAGTTCGGCGCCGATGACGCTGTGGTCGCCGCCGCGGCCCTTGCCGATGTCGTGACACAGCGCGCCCAGGATCAACAGATCCGGCCGCGACACGCGGGTGGTGAATGCGCTTGCCCGCGACACGGTTTCGACCAAGTGGCGGTCCACTGTCCAGATGTGCACCACATCGCGCGGCGGCAGGTCGCGCACCGCGCCCCACTCCGGAAACAGCCTGCCCCACAGGCCGGTTCGGTCCAGCGCCTCGACGGTGCGCACCGTCTCCGGTCCGGCGGACAGCATGACGAGTAGATCCTTGAGCGCCTCGGCCGGCCACGGCGCCCGCAGTTCGGGCGCGGTCTCGGCCAATCGGGCCAGCGTCGACGCAGCCATCGGCAACCCGGTGGTGGCCGACGCCGCGGCCACCCGCAGGATCAGGCCGGGATCGCGCTCCGGGCGGGCGTCGCGGGCCAGGATCACCTCGCCGGCGAACTCGATGACGCCCTCGTCCAACGGTCGACGGGTCGGACGCTTGAGCGCCGACAGCCCGCGCCGCGGCAACGCGTTGGCCGCGGTGCGCACCCCGGCCTCCACGTAGAAGCTGATGGTGCGGGCCGCATCGGACAGCATGCGGGCCAGGTCGAATCGATCGCCGATCTGCAGTGCGGCGCCGATCTCGTCGGCGTGCTGGGCCAGCAGCAGTTCCCGGCCCCGCCCGGCCACCCGGTGCAGTTCGGTGCGCACGTTGAGCAGCGCCATGTGCGCCTCGCCGAGGCTGCCGGTCGGTGAGGCCGAGGTGCGATTGGGATACACGTCGGCCAGTTGTGCGATCGCCAGCGCGTTGAGCAGTTGCACGTCGCGCAGGCCGCCACGCCCGCACTTCAGATCGGGTTCGGCGCGGTGGGCGATTTCGCCGCTGCGCTGCCACCGCGCTTCGGTGTGGGCGACGAGTTCGTCGAACCGTGAGGCGATCCCGGTGCGCCACTGCCTGCGCGCGCCGGTGATGAGCAACGATGACAGATCGCGATCGCCCGCGATATGGCGGGCATCCAGCATGGCCAGGCCCGCCGAGATGTCCTCGCCGGCGACCTTCAGCGCCTCCGGCACCGTCCGCACGCTGTGATCGATGCGAATGTTGGCGTCCCACAACGGGTACCACAGCAGCTCGGCGACCTGGCTGACGACGTCGGCGGGCATGTTGTCGTGCACCAGCATCAGGTCGAGGTCCGAGTACGGCACCAGCTCCCCGCGCCCGAGACCACCGGTGGCAACGATGGCGAAGCCACTGGTCGGCGTGATGCCGATCTCGGAAGCCTTTGTCGTGAGCCAGAACTCGTGCAGATCCTGAAGGGCGCGACGCAACTCGGCGGAACCCAGCGGTCGAGTTCCGCCGCGCAACAACTTCTCGGCGGCCGCCGCCAGGTCGGTGGCCGGACGGGACGGGCCCGCCGCCGGCGCACCCCCAGTGGGCTGGGGGCCCACCCAGCGGGGGGTGCCGGGGGCGGGACTCCGTTTCTGCTCAGCCATTTCGTGTCCTCTGCCGGACCGGGTCATTGGTCACCAGACTCGACCGGAAGAGTTCAGCAGGCGGCTCAGAGGGCGTCGGCCCCCCGTTCCCCGGTGCGGACCCGGACGACGGTCTCGACCGGGCTCACCCACACCTTGCCGTCGCCGATCTTGCCCGTGCGCGCCGCCTGGACGATGACGTCGACGACCTTGTCCACCGCGGAGTCGTCGACGACGACCTCCACCCGGACCTTGGGCACGAAGTCCACCGAGTACTCGGCGCCACGGTAGACCTCGGTGTGGCCCTTCTGCCTGCCGTAGCCCTGGACCTCGCTGACGGTCATGCCCAGGATGCCCGTCTGTTCGAGACCGGTCTTGACGTCTTCGAGCGTGAACGGCTTGATGATCGCGGTAATCAGCTTCATGTAAACGATCCCTTCCGATGAAATTCTTGCCGATCAGACGAGTTCATAAGCCGTTTCGGCGTGCTCGATTTCATCGATGCCGGTCTCCTCGTCTTCCTTGCTGACTCGCCAACCCATCGGCTTCACGATGAAGGCGATGATCGCCGTCATGATGCCAGTGAACACCACTGCCACCAAGGCGATCACGACCTGAACCACGAGCTGCTGAATACCGCCACCGTAGAACAGGCCGGTCTCGGTCGCCAGGAAGCCGATGCCGATGGTGCCCCACAACCCGGCGACCAGGTGGACGCCCACCACGTCGAGCGAGTCGTCATAGCCGAGCTTGTACTTCAAAGAGATCGCCAGCGCGGACAGCGCACCCGCGATCACGCCCAGGATCAGCGAACCGATCGGCGACAGCGAACCGCACGCCGGGGTGATCGCGACCAGGCCTGCCACGATGCCCGATGCCGCACCGACGCTGGTGGCGTGACCGTCGCGAATGCGCTCCACCAGCAACCAGCCCAACATCGCCGCGGCGGTGGCTGCGGTGGTGTTGACCCACACCAGGCCGGCGACGGTGTCCGCCGCGCCCTCGGAGCCGACGTTGAAGCCGAACCAACCGAACCACAGCAGGGCCGCACCGAGCATCACGAACGGGATGTTGTGGGGACGGAACGCGACCTTGCCGAACCCGGTGCGCTTGCCGATCAGGATCGCCAGCACCAGCGCCGCCATGCCCGCGTTGATGTGGACGACGGTGCCGCCCGCGAAGTCGATCGGTGGAACGCTCGCCGACTCGGCCTCGGCGTCGTACCCGAAGATCCACGAAGCGAGGCTCTTCTCCGCGCCCGACAGCAGGCCACCGCCCCAAACCATATGGGCCAGCGGGAAATACACGAAGGTGACCCACAGGGCGCCGAACACCAGCCAGGTGCCGAACTTCATCCGCTCGGCGACCGCGCCGCTGATCAGGGCGACGGTGATCACCGCGAAGGTGAGCTGGAAACCGACCCATACGATCGCGGGCACCGTGCCGAAGCCGCCGAGCACGTACAGTGTCTCGTCACCGACTTCCTTGGTCTCCATGAGCTGATTGACGCCGAACAGCGAGAACGGGTTGTCGAAGAAGAGACCCGGTTCGGCACCCGTGTGCGCCGAGGCGAAGGACATCGAATAGCCCCACAGCACATAGATCACGCTGATGACGCCGAGTGAACCGAACGACATCATCATCATGTTGAGGACCGACTTCTGGCGTGACAGACCGCCATAGAAGAACGCCAGGCCCGGCGTCATGAGCAGCACGAGCGCTGCCGCGGTGAGCACCCACGCCGTATCGCCGGCGCTCAACCCGTCGGGCCCGAAAGGCGCGAATGCGTCGTCGGGCAGAGCTAAAGGTAAGGCTGAAACCACTTTGTGTGAACCTCCTTAGAAGATGCGCCGAACGGATCGGCCTCCCGAGAAGATTCATTCGCCGGCGTTTCGCCGGTGATGCGCTGACGTTTCAGCCCTGTGAACGCATCGGCCCCGACGGTTACGCTCGTGTTTCGCAGCTAACCGAGCAGCGCGTCGACGAACGCCGCGGGCTCGAACGGCGCGAGATCATCGGGGCCTTCACCGAGACCCACCAACTTGACCGGGACGCCGAGTTCCTGTTGCACCCGGAACACGATGCCGCCCTTGGCCGTGCCGTCGAGTTTGGTCAGCACGACTCCGGTGATGTCCACCACTTCGGCGAACACCCGGGCCTGCGGCAGTCCGTTCTGCCCGATGGTGGCGTCGAGCACCAGCAGCACCTCGTCGACCTTGGCCCGCTTCTCCACCACCCGTTTGACCTTGCCGAGTTCGTCCATCAGGCCGGTCTTGGTGTGCAGGCGGCCCGCGGTGTCGATGACGACGACGTCGGCGCCCGACTCGATGCCCTTGTCGACGGCGTCGAACGCCACCGACGCCGGATCGGCGCCTTCGGCACCGCGCACCACCTGCGCGCCGACCCGCGACGCCCAGGACTGCAGCTGATCGGCCGCCGCGGCGCGGAAGGTGTCGGCCGCCCCCAGCACCACCCGTCGTCCGTCGGCGACCAGCACCCGCGCCAACTTGCCGACCGTGGTCGTCTTGCCCGTGCCGTTCACGCCGACCACCAGCAACACCGACGGTTTGTCGGCGTGCGGCAGCGCCTTGATCGAGCGGTCCAGTTCGGGGCGCAACTCCTTGATCAGGACACCCCGCAACACCGCGCGGGCCTCGGCCTCGGACCGCACGGCGCTGGCGGCCATCGCCGAGCGCAGTTCGGCGACGACGGACTCGGTGACGACGGGTCCGAGGTCGGCGATCAGCAGGGTGTCCTCGATCTCCTGCCAGGAGTCCTCGTCGAGGTCGCCGCCGCCGAGCAGGCCGAGCATGCTGCGGCCCAGCGCGCTCTGCGACTTGGCCAGCCGGCCGCGCAGCCGCTCCAGCCGGCCCTCCGGCGGGGCGATGGCCTCGATCTCCGGGGCTGCCGGCTCCGTTGCGGCAGCGGGTGCCGGCTCCGGTTCGGCCGCCGGCTCGGCGACCGCGGGCGGCGCCTGCGGTGCCGCGGCGGTCGGGTCGGGCAACTGGACGTCGGAGATCGGCCGTTTGACCGAATCGCGCGGGACGGTGGCGTCGTCACCGACCGCGGGCAGCCCGGTGGTGTCGATGCGTTCCACCGGCTCGGCCGGTGCCGAGGACGAGAACGTGATGCCCGATGTCGTGGTGTACCCGCCGGAGCGGTCGAGCGGGGTCGCGGTGTCGGTCGATGACAGCCTGACCCGTCGGCGCCGATACCGCACCAGCCCGACGGTCAGCGCAATCACGAGCAGAACAGCGATGACCGCGATCGCGATCCACAAGGCCTCCGTCACGCCGCCATTCTGTCAGGGGCGCAGACCGGCACCGCCGCCCCGTCGGCGTCGCTGCGCCGCGCCCTAGCCGGTGCCCGCGCCGACCAGTTCCTGGCCGCGCAGGCGCTGGCTGATCACCGCGGTGATGCCGTCGTCGCGCATGGTGACGCCGTAGAGCGCGTCGGCGACCTCCATCGTCGGCTTCTGGTGGGTGATGACGATCAGCTGCGACTTGGCCCGCAACTGCTCGAACAGCCCGAGCAGCCGGCGCAGGTTCACGTCGTCGAGCGCCGCCTCCACCTCGTCCATCACGTAGAACGGCGAGGGCCGGGCCCGGAAGATCGCCACCAGCATCGCGACCGCCGTCAGCGACTTCTCCCCACCGGACAGCAGCGACAGCCGCTTGATCTTCTTGCCCGGCGGGCGGGCCTCCACCTCGATGCCGGTGGTCAGCATGTCATCCGGATTGGTCAGCAGCAGCCGGCCCTCGCCGCCGGGGAACAGCGTGGCGAACACGTCGCGGAACTCGCGCTCCACGTCGGCGTAGGCCTCGGTGAACACCTGCAGGATCCGCGCGTCGACGTCGTCGATCACGTCGAGCAGGTCCTTACGCGCCGCCTTGACGTCCTCCAGCTGGGTGGACAGGAAGTTGTAGCGCTCCTCCAGCGCGGCGAACTCCTCCAGCGCCAGCGGGTTCACCCGGCCCAGCTCGGCCAGTTCGCGCTCGGCCTTCTTGGCCCGCCGCTCCTGGGTGGCCCGGTCGTACGGCATCGGCTGCGGGGCGACCACCTGCTCGCCGCGCTCGCGGGCCTGTTCGTACTCGGCCATCTCCTGTTCGGTCGGCGGCAGCGGGACGTGCGGCCCGTACTCGTTGATGAGATCCTCGGCGGCCATGCCGAACTGCTCGAGCACCTGCTCCTCGAGTTGCTCGATGCGAAGCTGCGCCTGGGCCTTGGCGACCTCGTCGCGATGCAGCGCATCGGTCAGGCCGGCGATGCGGGTGTTCAGCTCGTTGACCTCGTCGCGCGCCTTCGCCAGCGCGTCGGCGCGGCGCTGACGCTCGGCGGCGACCTCGTCGCGGGTCCGCGCCGCGACCCCGACCACCACGCTCAGCCGCTCGGCCACCAGGCGACCGGACTCGGCGACCGCCGCCGCCACCCGGGCGGCATGTTCGCGCGCCTCGCGGGCACGCTGCGCCCGCAGCCGGGCCTCGCGTTCGGCCGCGGCGGCGCGGCGCAACGAATCCGCCCGTCCCCGAACGGCATTCGCGCGCTCCTCGGCGGTGCGCACCGCCAGCCGGGCCTCCACCTCGGCGGCCCGGGCGGCCTCCGCGGCCGCGCTGACCTCCTCGCGGTTGACCGGTTCGGCCTCGACGGTCGGCTCCTGCTGGGCGTTGTGCAGGCGCTGTTCCAACTCGACGAGTTCGGCCATGGTCTGCGCGCGGTTGGCCTCAAGTTCCTTGCGCTGCTGGATCAGTCGCTGCCACTCGTCATCCGCGGCCCGGGCGTCCTGACCGAGCCGGCCCAGCTGCTCGTAGATCGCCGAGATCGCCGCGTCGGACTCGTTGAGCGCCGCCAGCGCCTGCTCGGCGGCGTCCTGCCGCGCGGCCTGCTCCTCGAGGGCACCGGCCAGCGCGGCGGACAGTTCACTCGCCTGCCGCTCGGCCTCGACCAGCTCCTGGCGAGCCTTGTCGACCTCGGACGCGATCTCCAAAGTGCTTGGCTTGCGGTCGGATCCACCGCTGACCCAGCCCGCGCCGACGAGATCGCCGTCGATGGTCACCGCGCGCAGTTGCGGCCGCGAAGCGACCAGGTCCAGCGCCGCGGACAGGTCGCCAACCACGACCACACCGGACAGCATCGCGGTGATCGCACCCCGCAACCGGTGCGGCGCGTCGACGAGATCGAGCGCCCACAGCGCGCCCTCCGGCGCGGGCCCCGGCGGCGGCGCGACCGGCTGCGGCCAGTTGCCGAGCACGATCGCCGCGCGCCCACCGTCGCCGGCCTTCAGCGCCGCGATCGCCGCGCGGGCAGCGCCGAAGTTCTCCGCCGCGACGGCGTCCGCGGCGGCACCCATGACTGCCGCGATCGCCGTCTCGTAGCCCGACCGCACCTTCAGCAGGTTCGCGATCGACCCGAAAAGCCCTGCGCCGCCGTGGTTCTGCTGCAGCCACGCGGCGCCGTCCTTGCGGTCAAGCCCGACCGACAGCGCATCGATACGGGCCCGCAGCGACGCAACCTGACGTTCGGCGTTGCGTTCGGCGGCCTGCAACTCGGCGACGCGTTCGTCGGCCAGCCGCAGCGCGGCCACCGAGCGGTCGTGCTGTTCGTCGAGGCCCACCTCGCCGGCGTCGAGTTCGCCGACGCGGCTCTGCACGGTCTCGAACTCGGCCTGGGTCTGCTGGGCCTTGGCCGCGGCCTCCTCGATGGCGGTGGTCAGCCGCGCGACGGTCTCGTCGATCGACTCGACACGGGTGCGCATCGTGTCGACCTGCCCGGCCAACCGGGCCAGCCCCTCGCGGCGGTCGGCCTCGGCGCGCACCGCGGCCAGGTGGGCGCGTTCGGCCTCGGCGGCCACCCGCTCGCGTTCGGTGAGTTCGTTGCGCGCGGTCTCCAACCGGGCCCGAGACTGCTCGAGCTCGGTGAGCAGCTGGCGCTCCTGCGCGGCCACCTCGTCGGCCTGGGCCTCGAGTTCGTCGGGGTCGGGCCCGGTCGAGGCCTCCGGCTCGGTCTCCAGGTGCTGGGCCCGCTCGCTGGCGATCCGCACCGTCGCGCTCACCCGTTCGGCGAGCGTGGAGAGCTTGAACCAGGTCTGCTGCGCGGCGTCGGCGCGCTCGCTGAGGCTGCCGACCGCCGACTCGTGGGCGGCCAGCTCGGTGGTTTTGGCCTCCAGCCGCGCGGTGAGCTCGTCGTGCTCGCGGCGCAGCGTGGTCTCGGCCTGGTTGGTGTTCTCGAACTCGGCGCGCCGGGTGACCAGGTCGTCGGCGGCCAGCCGCAGCCGGGCGTCGCGCAGATCGGCCTGGATGGTCTGGGCGCGCCGGGCCATCTCGGCCTGCCGGCCCAGCGGCTTGAGCTGGCGGCGCAGTTCGGTGGTCAGGTCGGTCAGCCGCGCCAGGTTGGCCGACATCGCCTCCAGCTTGCGGACCGCCTTCTCCTTGCGCTTGCGGTGCTTGAGCACGCCCGCGGCCTCTTCGATGAAGGCCCGGCGGTCCTCCGGGCGCGATTCGAGGATCTCGGCGAGCTTGCCCTGGCCGACGATGACGTGCATCTCGCGGCCGATGCCCGAGTCACTCAGCAACTCCTGCACATCCATCAAACGGCAACTGGTGCCGTTGATCTCGTACTCGCTGCCGCCGTCGCGGAACATCCGGCGGGTGATCGACACCTCGGAGTACTCGATGGGCAGCGAGTTGTCGGAGTTGTCGATCGTGACGGTGACCTCGGCCCGGCCCAGCGGCGGACGCGAGGACGTGCCCGCGAAGATGACGTCCTCCATCTTGCCGCCGCGCAGGGTCTTCGCGCCCTGCTCACCCATCACCCAGGTGAGCGCGTCGACGACGTTGGACTTACCCGACCCGTTGGGTCCCACGACACACGTGATGCCCGGTTCGAAGCGCAGCGTCGTCGGCGAAGCAAACGACTTGAAGCCCTTCAGGGTCAGACTCTTGAGGTGCACGACGTGCCACACTACCGCCGCGAGGGCTAACGCTCCGTGAAGCCTTCTAGCGAGTCGCGAACTTGCGACCAATCCGCGACGACCTTGTCGACGCGACCTGGCGTGTTGCCGCTTTGCAGCAGCTCAAGCAGCTTTTCGCAGACCTGGCGGGGACCCTGCGCGACCACCTCGACCCGGCCGTCGGGTTTGTTGGCCGCATAGCCGGTCAGGCCTAGTTCCAGCGCCCGCGAGCGGGTCCACCACCGGAATCCGACACCCTGAACGCGGCCGTGCACCCACGCCGTGAGACGTACCTCAGCTAACTCCTGCATCAGCAACCTCAAACGTCACAGTGGTCCCGGACTTCAGCGTGCGGCCGACCGTGCAGACCGTGTCGATCGCCCGCTCGACGACCGTCAGCACCCGCGCCCGCTCCTCGGGGGACAGCGCGGACAGGTCGAGTTCCATCCGCTCCTCGAGCAGCGGGTACACCTCGCGCTCGCGGTCGGCGGCGCCCGAGACGCGGATCGTCGCGGCGTAGTCCGCACCGAGCCGGCGCTGCAGCGGCACGTCGGAGGCCATCCCGCTGCACGCGGCGAGCGCGATCTTGAGCAGCTCGCCCGGGGTGAAGACGCCCTCGACATCCTCGCTGCCGACGAGCACCTCCGCGCCGCGCGAGCTGCGGCCGGTGTAGCGGCGCACGCCGGTGCGCTCCACCCACAGTTCAGTCATGAGGTCTCCCCTTCCCGCGAGCGTGCGTGTCTGCACACGACACGCCGCTGATTCTCGACAGTTTGCGCACGCTCGCGATAGCGCGGTCTCTTCGAGCGTGCGCAAAGTGCTGAATATTCCCGGCGTGTCGGGTGCAGACACGCACGGCCGCGCCAGGAGGTCATGGCCGCCGTACCCGCGGGCGGGGTTGGCAGCGCGGGCAGTAGAACGACGAGCGGTTCATGAACTTCTCCCGCCGCATGACCGCCCCGCAGCGCCGGCACGGCTCCCCCTCGCGGCCATAGGCGTCCAGCGACCGGTCGAAGTAGCCCGACTCGCCGTTGACGTTGACGTACAGCGAGTCGAACGACGTGCCGCCCTGATCCAGCGCCTCGCTCATCACCTGCGCGGCCGCGTCGAGCACCTCGCCGAGCTTGGGGCGCGACAGCGACGACGCCGGACGCGCGCCGTTGACCTTCGCGCGCCACAGCGCCTCGTCGGCGTAGATGTTGCCGATACCCGACACGACGGTCTGGTCGAGCAGCTGACGTTTGATCTCAGAATGCTTGCGGCGCAAGACTTTAACGACGCTATCGCGGTCGAACCGGGGGTCCAGCGGATCGCGCGCGAGGTGCGCGACCGGGACCGGGACGTCGGTGCCGTCGACGGTGACCATGTCGGCGAGCAGCCACCCGCCGAATGTGCGCTGGTCGACGAAGCTCAGCGCCACGCCGTCGTCGAGCAGCGCGGCGATGCGCAGATGGTTCTCGTTCGGCACACCGCCGAGCAGCATCTGCCCACTCATGCCCAGATGCACCACCAGCGCCGAACCGTCCCCGAGCACCAGCCACAGATACTTTCCGCGCCGGCCCGTGTCGACGACACGCGCACCGAGCAGTCGTGCGGTCAGATCCGCCGGTCCGGCCTCGTGCCGACGCACCGCGCGCGGATGATGCACCCGCACCGCGGTGATCGTCTTGTCGACGACATGCGCGTGCAGTCCGCGCCGAACGACCTCTACTTCGGGAAGCTCAGGCATCTACCTCGGACGCGGTCAGCGCGTTCCACGCCGCCGCGGCCGCCTTGAGTTCGGCTTCCTTCTTGGTCCGCCCGACGCCCTTGCCGTATTCGACGTCGGTCACCAGGACCGTCGCGGTGAATTCCTTGTCGTGGTCCGGGCCCGTCGAGGTCACCACGTACGACGGCGCGCCCATCCCGCGCGCCGCGGTCAACTCCTGCAGGCTGCTCTTCCAGTCCAGCCCGGCGCCCAGCGTCGGCGCGGTGTCGAGCAATTCGGCGAACAACCGCAGAATCACCTCGCGCGCCACCTCGATACCGTGCTCGAGATAGATTGCGCCCAAGAGGGATTCGACACCGTCGGCCAGGATGCTGGCCTTGTCGGCGCCGCCGGAGTTCTCCTCGCCCTTGCCAAGCAGCAGATAGCTCCCCAGCCCGCGGTCGGACAGCTGGCGCCCGACGTCGGCCAGCGCCTGGGTGTTGACGATGCTGGCCCGCAGCTTGGCCAGGTCCCCTTCGGAGCGGTCCGGGTGGCGGTGGTAGAGCTCCTCGGTGATCGTCAGCCCGAGCACGGCGTCGCCGAGGAACTCCAGTCGCTCGTTGGTCGGCAGGCCGCCGTTCTCGTAGGAGTAGCTGCGGTGGGTCAGCGCGATCGTCAACAGTTCCTCGGGCAGCTCAACGCCCAGCGCCTCCAACAGCGCGGTCCGGTCAGCCACGGGCATCCTCGCCGGAGTCGGGATCGGAGAACATCCCCGCCAGCTTGGCCCAGCGCGGATCGATCTGCTCGTGGGAGTGGCCGGGTTCGGCGGTCGCCATCGGCACCCCGCACTGCGGGCACAGCCCCGCACAGTCGGGTCCACACAGCGGCGCGAACGGCAGCGCCAGCCCGATGGCGTCGATGATCGGCTGCTCGAGGTCGATCATGTCGGCGCCGCCCGCGGTGTGCACGCGGGCGAGTTCGTCCTCGTCGGTGGTCTCGTCGGTGACGCTGTCGGGGTAGGCGAACAGCTCGGTGAGCTCGACCCGCACGTCCCCGACCACCCGGGTCAGGCAGCGGGCGCACTCACCGGACGTGGGGCCCGAGACGGTGCCGCTGACCAGCACCCCCTCCGACACCGACTCGATCCGCAGGTCCAGCGCCAGGGGCGCGCCCTCGTCGACGGCGATCAGGTCCAGCCCCATCCGCGCCGGACTGGCCACGGTCTCGTCGACGGTCAGCAGCGCGCCGGGTCGCCGCCCCAGCCGGGAGATATTCAGCACCAGCGGCGAGCCGGATGCGCGGCGCGCCGCCGCGTTCGCATGCGTCGCCATAGGAGCCAATCCTACGGTGACGCGCCTGCCTACCTGGTCGCGTAGTCGTGAGTTCCGGCCGCCGTGCGCAGCTGGTGGCGGCCCCGGCCCACCGAACGCAGGGTGCCGTTGAGGAACTCCTCGAACTCGGCGAGCTTGCTGTCGACGTAGATGTCGCACTCGCCGCGCAGCCGGTCGGCCTCGGCGTGCGCCGCGTCGATGAGGCGGGTGGCCTCGGCGGTCGCGGTCTGCACGATCTCGGTCTGCGAGACCAGCCGCTGCTGTTCCTTGATGCCTTCCTGAACGGCCTTCTCGTAGGCCAGGTTTCCGTTCTCGATGAGCCGATCGGCCTCCGTCTTGGCGCGGCCGGTGCTGGCCTCGTACTCGCGACGGGCGGTCGCGGCCAGCCGCTCGGCCTCCTCACGGGCCTTGGCGACCATCTGTTCGCTGTGCTGACGGGCCTCGGCCACCATCCGGTCGGCCTGCGCCTTGGCGTCGGCCAGCAGCCGGTCGGCCTCCGCGCGCGAATGGTTGATCAGCGATTCGGCCTCCTGCGTCGCGGTGGCCACCATCGACTCGGAGTGTTCCTTGGCCTCGCGCAGCAACGCGTCGCGGGCATCCAGCACGTCCTGGGCGTCGTCGAGTTCGCCGGGGATGGCGTCCTTGATGTCATCGATGAGCTCGAGGACATCGCCGCGGGGCACCACGCAGCCGGCGGTCATCGGCACGCCGCGCGCTTCCTCGACGATCGCGCTCAGCTCGTCAAGCGCTTCAAATACTCGGTACACGGCAACACCCTCCAGGCCTAGTTGTCAGTTACCAGTGTGCCTGGTGTTACGTCTGTGACTCAGCTACCGAGATCGGTGTGTCGCGTTTCCCGCGATTTGCGCTGACGCCGCTCCCCCAGGCCGGCAACTGGACTCTGCATTGCTATCCGGACATCTATCCGGACATTATGTCAACACCGACGGCCGCGTTCAGGCCGCTGACCTGCAGCAAAAGCGAATCGCCCGCGCACCTGCGTGGTGGCGGGCGATTCCAGAGTGGTCAGCACACTATGACGTCGCGGACTTGAGCAGATCACGGGCGCGGTCGAGCATCGAGGCGAACGGGCCGGCGGCGAAGTTCATCTTGGCCGACTCGACGCCCGGGTGCGGCCGCGTCGGGGCGATGGCCTGCGCGGCCAGCGCCGCCTTGGCCATCTTCTCGCGCTCCTCGGCGCTCAGCTCGCGGGTGAGCTTGGCGAACTCCTCGGTCTCCTCGCGCTCGGCGTGCTCGATCACCTCGTCGCGGAACGCGCGCAGCTCGTCGAGGAACTCGTCGGAGCCGATGTCCATCTTCTCCAGCGCCGACAGGTGCTTTTTGGCCTCGTGTTCCTCGGCCAGCCGCGCGTCGACGATCTCGTCGCCGTCGCCGACCTCGTGGCGGGCGCGCGGGTGCACCACCATCTCCTCGGCGGTTTCGTGCACCGCGAGCAGCTTGCGCAGATCGATGAAGGCCGCTTCGCGGGCCTTGGTGTCGGAGGCGCTCAGCACCTCTTCGAACATGTCCTTGATCAGGTTGTGCTGATCGGTAAGGAACTTCACGACGTCGTCGGTGGATTGGACAAACGTGTCAGCCATGGGTGACCTCCCGGTCGGTGGATTGATGCGCGATGGGCTGCGCGCTGCCGACGGGGTACCCGGTTACGGCGATCGCTAACTCAGCGCGAGTTTCTCGCGCAGCCGCCGGTTCACCGGCTCGGGCAGCAGATCCGCGACGTCACCACCCAGCGAGGCGACCTCCTTGGCCAGCGACGACGACACGAACGAGTACTTCGGCGCGGTGGCGACGAAGAAGGTGTCGACGCCGGCGATGTGCTTGTTCATCTGCGCCATCTGCAGCTCGTACTCGAAGTCGGTGCCGGTGCGCAGGCCCTTGACGATCGCGGTCAGCCCGCGCTGCTTGACGAAATCGACGACGAGGCCCTGCCCCGACTCGACGCGCAGGTTCGGCAGGTGCGCGGTGGACTCCTCGATCATCGCGATGCGCTCGTCGAGGTCGAACATCCCCTTCTTGTTGGGGTTGATCAGCACCGCCACCACAACCTCATCGAACTGGGCCGCCGCCCGTTCGAACACGTCGATGTGACCGAGGGTCACCGGATCGAAGGAACCCGGGCATACCGCGCCGCTCATGGGTGACGACGCTAGCAGGGCCGGTCAGCCGCGGTCGTGCGCCGCGGGGTCGAATTCCGCGAGCTCCAGCCGGGTGCCGCCGTAGCTGCGCACCGGCCAGGCCCGCCAGCCCGGCGGCCACCGCAGCGCCGGTCCCGCGGCCGCGCGTTCGACGACGACGACCGTGCCGGGCGCCGACCACGCGGTCAGCGCCGCCAGGACCGCCTCGACGGCTGCGACGGCGAGCTCGTAGGGCGGGTCGGCGAACACCAGGTCGACCGGTTCGGCGGGCGGAATCGCCAACACCGCCTCGACGCGGCCGCGGCGCACGCTCGCGCCGCCGGCCCCGAGCTCGGCGATGTTGCGCGCGATGACAGCGGCGGCGCGCGCGTCGGATTCGACGAACACCGCGGACCTCGCGCCCCGCGACAGCGCCTCCAGGCCCAGCGCCCCCGACCCGGCGTACAGGTCGAGCACCGCGGCGCCCTCGACGTCGATGCGCGCGCTCAGCACGTTGAACAGCGATTCGCGCACCCGATCGGTGGTGGGACGAGTCCCCTTGCGCGGCACCGTGATTCGCCGACCGCCGAACGCGCCGGCGACGATGCGGGTCAGTTGACCACCACCAGCAGGTCACCGCCCTCGACCTGGGCCGTCGCGGCCACCGCGACCCGGCTGACCTTGCCCGCCTTGGGTGCGGTGATGGCGGCCTCCATCTTCATCGCCTCGATGGTGGCGATGGTCTGCCCCGCCTGGACCTCATCGCCGACGGCCACGCCGACGGTCACCACCCCGGCGAACGGCGCGGCGACGTGGTCCGGGTTGGACCGGTCGGCCTTCTCGGCGGCGGGCACCTCGCTGGCGATGCTGCGGTCGCGCACCAGCACCGGCCGCAACTGTCCGTTGAAGATGCACATCACCGTGCGCATGCCGCGTTCGTCGGGGTCGGAGATCGCCTCCAACCCGATGAGCAGTTCGACGCCGCGTTCCAGCTTGACGCGGTGCTCCTCGCCGTGGCGCAGCCCGTAGAAGAACTGGTTCGCCGACAGGCTCGACGTGTCACCGTAGAGCTCCCGGTGTTCCTCGAATTCCTTTGTCGGACCGGGGAACAGCAGCCGGTTCAGGGTGGCCTGGCGCTGCGGGCCGGGCTGCGACAGCGCCGCCTCGTCCTCGGCGCTGAGCTCGGCGGCGGGTTTGGCCGGGGGCCGGCCCGCGAGCGCCTTGCTGCGCAACGGTTCCGGCCAGCCGCCCGGCGGGTCGCCGAGCTCACCGCGCAGGAAGCCGATCACCGAGTCGGGGATGTCGAAGCGCGCTGGGTCGGCGGCGAACTCGTCGGCGGTCACACCGGCGCCGACCAGTGCGAGCGCGAGGTCGCCGACCACCTTCGAAGACGGCGTCACCTTCACCAACCTGCCGAGAATGCGGTCCGCCCCGGCGTAGGCCTCCTCGATCTCCTCGAAGCGGTCCCCCAGCCCGAGCGCGATGGCCTGTTGACGCAGATTGGAGAGCTGGCCGCCGGGAATCTCGTGGCGGTACACCCGGCCGGTGGGCGCGGTCGGGCCGGCCGCCGCAACATCGAAGGGCGCGTAGACCTTTCGCAGAGCCTCCCAGTACGGCTCGAGATCGCACACCGCGGGCAGCGACAGGCCGGTGTCGTATTCGGTGTGCGCGGCCGCGGCCACGATCGAACTCAGCGCGGGCTGGCTGGTGGTGCCCGCCAACGGCGCGGCCGCACCGTCGACGGCGTCCGCACCGGCCTGCCACGCAGCCAGATAGGTGGCCAGCTGACCCCCCGGGGTGTCGTGGGTGTGCACGTGCACCGGCAGGTCGAACCTGCTGCGCAGCGCGCTGACCAGCGCGGTCGCCGCAGCCGGTCGCAGCAGTCCCGCCATGTCCTTGATCGCCAGCACGTGCGCACCGGCGTCCACGATCTGCTCGGCCAGCTTGAGGTAGTAGTCCAGCGTGTACAGCTTCTCCGCGGGGTCGGCGAGGTCGCCGGTGTAGCTCATCGCAACCTCCGCGACCGAGGAGCCCGTCTCGCGCACCGCGTCGATCGCCGGGCGCATCGACTCGACGTTGTTGAGCGCGTCGAAGATCCGGTAGATGTCGATGCCCGTCGCGGTCGCCTCCTCGACGAACGCCTTCGTCACCGTCTCCGGATAGGGCGTGTAGCCCACCGTGTTTCGGCCGCGCAACAGCATCTGCAGACAGATGTTGGGTACCGCCTCGCGCAGCGCGGCCAGCCGCTCCCACGGATCTTCCTTCAAGAACCGAAGCGCCACATCGTAAGTCGCGCCGCCCCAGCATTCCAGCGACAGCAACTGCGGGGTCATCCGCGCGATGTACGGCGCCACCATCAGCAGCCCGTTGGTGCGCACCCGGGTGGCCAACAGTGACTGGTGCGCGTCGCGGAACGTGGTGTCGGTGACCCGCACCGCGGCGCCCTCGCGCATCCACCTCGCGAACCCCTCGGGCCCCAACTCGACCAGCCGCTGCCGCGAACCGGCGGGCGGCGGCGCCGACAGGTCGATCTGCGGCAGCTTGTCCTGCGGGTACACCGACGACGGCCGCGGCCCGTGCGGCTTGTTCACGGTGATGTCGGCCAGGTAGTTGAGGATCTTGGTGCCGCGGTCGGCGGGCGTGTGGGCGGTGAGCAGATACGGCCGCTCGTCGATGAACGACGTGGTGATCCGGCCCGCCCGGAAGTCGGCGTCGTTGACCACGGCCAGCAGGAACGGAATGTTGGTCGCCACCCCGCGCACCCGGAACTCGGCGAGCGCGCGCCGTGCCCTGGCCACCGCGGTGGCGAAGTCGCGGCCCCGGCACGTCAGTTTCACCAGCAGCGAGTCGAAGTGGGCCTCGATCTCGGCGCCCAGATGCGCCGAACCGTCCAGTCGGATTCCCGCTCCCCCCGGCGAGCGGTAGCTTGTGATGCGACCGGTGTCGGGGCGGAACCCATTGGCGGGGTCCTCGGTGGTGATCCGGCACTGCAACGCCGCACCGCGGATCTGTAGCGTGTCCTGCCGCAGCCCGAGATCCGCCAACGACTCCCCGTCGGCGATGCGCAGTTGGCTGGCCACCAGGTCGACGTCGGTGATCTCCTCGGTGACGGTGTGCTCCACCTGGATGCGCGGATTCATCTCGATGAACACGTAGTGGCCGCGCTCGTCGAGCAGGAACTCGACGGTGCCCGCGTAGGTGTAGTCGATCTGCCTGGCGAACGCCACCGCATCGGCGCATATGCGCTCGCGTAGTTCGTCGGGAAGGTTTGGCGCTGGGGCTAATTCGATGACCTTCTGGTGCCTGCGCTGCACACTGCAGTCACGCTCGAACAGGTGGATGACGTTGCCGTGCCGGTCGGCGAGGATCTGCACCTCGATGTGGCGCGGATTGAGCACCGCCTGTTCGAGGTAGACGGTCGGGTCACCGAACGCCGACTCGGCCTCCCGGCTGGCCGCCTCGATCGCCTCCGGCAGCGCCGCCGCGTCGGCGACGCGGCGCATGCCGCGGCCACCGCCGCCCGAGACCGCCTTGACGAACAGTGGGAATTCCATTCCCGTTGCCGCGGCGACGAGTTCGTCGACCGACGCCGACGGCTCCGACGACGCGAGGACCGGCAGGCCCGCCTCGCGGGCCGCGGCGATCGCGCGAAACTTGTTGCCGGTCAACGACAGGATGTCGGCGCTGGGCCCGATGAACGTGATGCCCGCGGCGGCGCACGCGTCGGCCAGTGCCGGGTTCTCGGACAAAAACCCGTATCCCGGGTAGACCGCGTCGGCGCCCGACTGCCGGGCCACGCGGATGATCTCGTCGACCGAGAGATAGGCGCGCACCGGGTGACCGGTGTCACCGATCTGGTAGGACTCGTCGGCCTTCAGGCGGTGCTGGGAATTGCGGTCCTCATGGGCGTAGACCGCGACGGTGGTGATACCCATCTCGTAGGCCGCACGGAACGCGCGGATCGCGATCTCTCCGCGGTTGGCGACCAGCAGTTTGGATATCACGCCGCTAGACCAGGGTCGACCAGTAGTCCCAGAAGCGCACCAGACACAACAGCAGCACCGTGGTGTACCACGCCGCCACCAGTGACCACCGCCAGGTGTGCAGTGCGCGCACCACCGCGTTCGGCGACTGCCCGGAGTTCACCGCGATCGTGGTGGCCACGACCAAGAGCGGAATGGTCACCGCCCAGACCACCATGCAGTAGGGGCACAGCGCGCCGATGCGGTACAGGCTCTGGAAGATCAGCCAGTGCACGAACACCGCGCCGAGCGCGGTGCCGATCGCCAGCCCGGCCCAATACCACTGCGGCAGCGCCACTTTCGCGACCGCGAGCACCCCGGTCACCAGTACGACGGTGAACGCCACAATGCCGATCAACGAGTTCGGGAAACCGAACAGCGACGCCTGCGGCGTCACCATCACCGACCCGCACGACAGCACCGGGTTGATGCTGCAGCTCGGCACATACGAGGGATCGATCAGCAGCTCGACCTTCTCGATGGTCAGCGCCAGCGCGGCGGCCAGCCCGAGCACGCCTGCGATAAGCACCCACACCGCGCTCGGCCGTCGCACCTGTGGCCCGGCGGATGCCGGCGCGGGTGCGGTGGCGCCCGGTGCGGTCACGGTCACGGTGCGGGTGCGGGCGCGGGTGAGGGCGCCGGTGGCGGCACCACCGGGGTCGGATCGGGTGCCGGGGGCGGAACGCCTGCGTCGAACGCCGGGATGTTGCCGACGATCTCCTCGATCTTGGCGACCAGCGCCTCGGGCGTGGTCGGCGTGTATTCCTCCCCGTTGATGCGCACGGTCGGGGTGCGGGTCACCTCTGACGCCTTGGCCAGGCCCTTGGCCATCTCCGCGTACTTCTCCTTATTGACGCAGTCCGGCACGCTGCCGGCGGCACCGGCCTGGCGGGCCACCTCGATGAGACGGGCGTTGTCCGGGAACGGCCCGACACCTTCCTGCGGCTGCTGGGCGTACAGCGCGGCGTGGAAGCGCCGGAACGCGTCGATGTCCTCGTCGGCGACGCAGTACGCGGCGTTGCTCGCTCGCGTCGAGTAGCCGGCACCCTGGCGGTCCAGGATGGAGACCATGTAGTAGTCGGCGGCGACGGCCCCGGAGTCGATCAGCTTGTTGATCGTCGGGCCGAAGTTCTTCTCGAAATTGCCGCACGCCGGGCACAGGAAGTCCTCGTAGAGCGACAGCACGACCTTCGGGTCGTCGCTGCCGTCCTCGGTGATCAGGTCACTGGAGGTCACGCGAATCGACTTGGCCTCGCCCGCGGACGGCTTGTCCTCGGCGGACATCACGATGTACAGCACCAGCGCGACGGCGAAGATCAGCACCACCGCGGTCAGGCCGATCTGGATCGCCAGGTTGCGTTTGCGATCGGCTGCCTTCAGGTCGTACTTCGGTTGCCGCTTCCCTTTGTTGGCCACCCGACAAGAGTACCGGCGGGCTGAATTCCGCCCGCTACGTGCGGGCCAGATGGGCGCGCATGGCCGAGATCGCCTCCGCGGTCGCCCGCGCGCTGCCCCCGCCCAGCGGGAAGAAGTTCAAGAAACCGTGCACCAGCGACCCGAACTCGCGGTGTTCCACCATGACGCCGGCGGCCCGCAGCGCCTCGGCGTACTGACGGCCCTCGTCGCGCAGCGGGTCGAACCCGGCCGTCAGCAGCAGCGCCGGCGGCAGCCCGGACAGGTCCTCGGCCAGCAGCGGCGACACCCGCGGGTCGCCGGCATCCAGCCCCGACCCGGTCAGGTAGTGGTCGGCAAACCAGTGCAGATCAGCCTTGGTGAGGAAGAACCCCTGGGCGAACAGCGCCTGCGAGCGGGTCTGGTCGCGGTAGTTCACCACCGGATAGAAGAGCACCTGCAGCGCGGGCAGCCGGGCGCCATCGTCGCGGGCGCGCAACGCCACCAGCGCCGCGTGGTTGCCGCCCGCGCTGTCACCGGCGACGGCCACCCGGTCCGGGTCGGCGCCCAGCTCGGCGGCGTGCTCGACCGCCCACAGGTACGCGGCGAACGCGTCGTCGTTGCCCGCGGGCGCCTTGTGCTCGGGGGCCAGCCGGTAGTCGACCGACAGCACGTGCACCCGACCCTGTCGGCAGAGCTGTCGGCAGGCGTCGTCGTGGGTGTCCAGGTCACCGATGACGTGCCCGCCGCCGTGGTAGAAGACGACCAGCGGCGCGCCGGCGCCGTCGACGGGCCGGTAGTGGCGGGCACCGACGGGCCCGGCCGGGCCGGGAACCGAGAGGTTCGTCACCTCCGCGACCGCGATGGCCTGCTTGAACGACGCGGCGGCGGCCGACAGCTGCGCCCGCGCCATCGCCACATCGGGCTTCGACGACAGCCCGTCCAGGCCGGCCGCCTTCTGCCCGGCGAGCATCAGCTGCAGGGTGGTGTCCAGGGTGTTGCCGTCGATGACGACCCGGCGTCCGCCCACCATCAGGCGTTTGACCGGGTCGGGAATGCGAGGCAGACCACGCAGCGTGACGCCGGTGAGCGCGGTCACGACGCGGTCCCTGCCGGTGGGCCGCGGCGCGGCCGACACTGTCGACGCCATGCCTGTCCTCTCGGGCGTTCTCCCCATTCGGCGAAAAACCGGTGCACGGGTACTGATTAGGTGGCGTATGTAACCCGGAATATAGTCATCCCGGGATCGGTGGCCCCGAGCGGATCGGTTCGCGGCGGGCCCCGGTCGACGAACCCTCGACGACACAGGTAGGTGAGATGAGCCCCGCGATCCCGACGATCAAGCTCAACGACGGGCACTCCATCCCGGTGCTCGGGTTTGGGGTCGGCGAACTGTCGGACGCCGACGCCGAGCGGGCCGTATCGGCTGCACTCGAGGCGGGCTACCGGTTGATCGACACCGCGGCGGCCTACGGCAACGAGGCCGCGGTGGGCCGCGCGATCGCGGCGTCGGGCATACCGCGCGAAGAGGTCTACGTCACCACCAAGCTGGCCACCGCGGAACTGGGCTTCCAGTCCTCGCAGGACGCGCTGAAGGCCAGCCTCGAGCGCCTCGGCCTGGACTACGTCGACCTGTACCTGATCCACTGGCCCGCCGGTGAGCAGGGCGCCTACATCGACAGCTGGGGCGGGATGATGAAGCGCAAGGAGGAGGGCGAGACGCGCTCGATCGGTGTCGCGAACTTCCACGCCGAGCACCTGTCGAACATCATCGACCTGTCGTTCTTCACCCCGGCCATCAACCAGCTCGAGCTGCATCCGCTGCTGAACCAGGCCGAGCTGCGCGAGATCAACGCCGGCTACGGCATCGTGACCGAGGCGTACGCACCGTTCGCCACCGGAAACCTGTTGAGCCACCCCGCGATCGACGCCGTCGCGCAGGCACACGGGAAGACGCCGGCGCAGGTGCTGCTCAAGTGGAACCTGCAGCTCGGCAACGTCGTCGTCTCCCGCGCGACGTCACCGGAGCACATGGCGTCGAACCTCGAGGTGTTCGACTTCGAGCTCACCGACGCCGAGATGGCGACGCTGAACGGCCTGAACGACGGCACGCGGTTCCATCCCGATCCCGACACCTACTCGGGCGGCTGACCCTGCGGGCAGGTGCGCACCGCCCGGCGTAGCGCGGCGGCCGACGGCGCGTCGACCGGTAACTGATAGCCCCGCAGCACCGCGATGAACTGCATCGCGTACTGGCAGTGAAACGCCTCGTTGGGCGGCATCCACGCGGCCGGCTCCTGATCCCCCTTGTCCTGGTTGGGCTGACCGGCCACGGCGAGCAGGTTCGCCGGGTCGTTGGCGAACCGCACGCGCATCTCTTGGGTCCAGTCCCGCGCGCCCAGGTCCCACGCCAGCGCGAGCGGCACGATGTGGTCGATCTGCACCGCGGCGCCCACCTTGTGGCCGCGAGTGAACGCGACCACGGCGTTGGTGTACGGGTCGTGCAGCGTGCCGGTGGCAACGGCGTTGGGGCAGCGCTTGATCGACACATAGGTCTTGTCGACCAGGTCGCGGTTGAGGATGTCGTTGCGGGTGTCGCAGCCGTTGTGACCCAGCGGCGCGGAGTTGTCGTCGGTCCAGGCCTCGCCGAAGGCATCGCGATGGTAGTCGAATCCCCTTATGCGAACCGGGATTTCGGGGATGCCGGCGAGCGCGTCGACACCGGGCGCAAGCGTCGGGATGTCGCCGCGTGCGACCAACTGGCCGGACCGCTGCGACGACACGACCTGCACCGCGACGATGACGGCGGTGGCGACGATCGCCAGCAACAGCAGCAGCCGCCCGCGAGTCATGCCTTGTCCAGGTACTCGACGCGGTCGGTGTCGACGAACGGCGCTGCCAGCGCTGCCATTCCGGGATGGTCCGGGTGCGCCCGGTAGAGCTCGTCGCAGAGCTCGCGCGCCTCGAGGATCGTCGGCAGGTGTTCGAACAGCGACAGGAAGCGCAGAGTAATCGGCCGACCGGACTGGTTGTAGCCCAACACATCGCCTTCGCGCCGTTCCCGCAGATCGAGGTCGGCGAGCGCGAATCCGTCGAGCGTTGACGCCACCGCCTTGAGCCGCTGCCCCGCCCGCGACGACTCCGGCATTTTGGTGACCAGCAGGCACAGGCTCGGATGTTGTCCGCGGCCGATGCGCCCCCTCAGCTGGTGCAGCTGGCTGATGCCGAACCGGTCGGCGTCCATGACCAGCATCACGGTGGCGTTGGGCACGTCGACGCCGACCTCGATGACCGTGGTGCAGACCAGCACGTCGATCTCGCCCGCCCGGAACGCGCCCATCACGGCGTCTTTCTCGTCGGACGACAACCTGCCGTGCATGAGTCCGAGCCGCAGGCTCGACAGCGGGCCGTTGCGCAGCCGCTCGTACAGATCGACGACGGTGGTGGCGGGTGGACCCGGCTCGAGGGCGTTCTTGGCACGCTTCTTGTCGGTCGGTTTGTCGTTCTCGTCGATCCGCGACGCCACCACGTAGGCCTGCCTGCCGGCCTGCACCTCCTCGATGATGCGTTGCCACGCCCGATCCAGCCATCTGGGCTTCTCGCGCAGGAAGATGGTGTTGGTGGTGATCGGCTGCCGCCCGCGCGGCAGCTCGCGCAGGGTCGAGGTCTCCAGATCGCCGTAGTAGGTCAATGCGACCGTGCGCGGAATCGGCGTCGCCGTCATCACCAGCAGGTGCGGCGTGATGCCCTTGGGAGCCTTGGCGCGCAACCGATCCCGCTGCTCGACACCGAACCGGTGCTGCTCGTCGACGACGACCATGCCGAGGCGGTGGAACTCGACGGCGTCCTGCAGCAGCGCGTGGGTGCCGATCACAATGCCGGCCTCCCCCGAGGCCACCTCGGCGCGCACCTGCTTCTTCTGCTGCGGCGTCATCGATCCGGTCAGCAGCGCGACACGGGTGCCGTGCTCGGCCCCGCCGAGCTGACCCGCCATCGCCAACGGCCCCATCACGTCGCGCACCGACGAGGCATGTTGAGCGGCAAGCACTTCCGTGGGCGCCAACAACGCGCACTGATAACCCGCATCGACCATCTGCAACATCGCCAGCATCGAGACGATGGTCTTGCCCGAGCCCACCTCACCCTGCAGCATCCGGTTCATCGGCCGGTTCGTCGCCAGCTCGGCCGAAATCGTCTCGAGCACCTCGGTCTGCCCCTCGGTCAGGTCGAACGGCAACTGGGCGCGCAGCGCCGCGGCCAGACCGTCGGGGCGCGGCGGTGCCGCCGGACCCGATGCGCTCAGCTCGCTGTAGCGGCGTTGCGCCAGCGCCCACTGCAGCCCGATCGCCTCGTCATAGGTCAGACGCCGGATCGCGGCATCGCGTTCCGCGGCCCGCTCGGCGATGTGGATGGCGCGCAGTGCGGTGTCTTCGTCGATCAGATTGTGTTGGCGCAGAAATGTTTCCGGAAGGGGCTCGTCGATCGGGTCGAGCACCGCGAGCACCTGCCGGATGCAGGCGTAGATGTCCCAGCTCTGCACCTTGCTGCAGGCCGGGTAGATGGGGAAGAAGTCCCGTTGGAACACCGAAAGCAGCTCGTCGCCGGCCACCCCGGAGGTCTCGGCGATGGCCTTCAGCGAGCGGGTGCCCTTGACCGCCCCGCTGTCCTCGATGACCAGGAAGCCGGGATGGGTCAGCTGCAGGGTGCCTCTGAAGTAGCCGACCTCGCCGGAGAGCATCACCCGCGCACCCGCGCGCAGGGTCTTCTTGATGAACTTCGGGTTGAAGAACGTCGCCGTCACCGTCGGCCTGCGGTCGCGCAGCGTGATGACCAGATACTCCCGGAACGGCGGGCGGTTCGTCTTCTTCAGCTCGGCCTTGGCGACGTGGTCGACGAACGTGACGTGCTCGCCCTCCGGCAGTTGTTCGCCCTCGGCGGCGGTGGTCATCTCGTCGCTGTACTTGCGCGGGTAGTGCCGCAGCAGGTCGTTGACCGTGACGATGCCGAAGTGCTCCTCGAGCTGGTCGGCGGCCTTCTTGCCGATGACGAAGTCGAGGCGGTCGCTCAGCGTGGCCACGGCTACTCCACCCCGATCAGCAGCGCGTCGCCGTGATGGTCGGTGCGGTAGGTCACCAGCTCGATGCCGAGGTGGTGCCGGTGCACGTGCTCGCGCAGCGCTTCGCCGACGCCGTCGTCGACCCCCGCGCCGATCAGCACGGTGACCAGTTCACCGCCCGCGGCCAGCAACAGGTCGATCAGGCCCGCCCCGGCGGCGGTCAGGTCGCGCCCGACGACCAGCACCTCCTCCCCCGAGATGCCCAACCCGTCGCCGGGGTGGCAGATGCCCGCCCAGGTCAGCGCCTCCTCGGTGGCCACCCGCACCGAACCGTGCCGGGCGGCGGCCGCCGCCCGGGCCATCGTGTAGCCGTCGTCGACGGCCTGGCGCTCGGCGTCGTGCACCGCCAGCGCGGCCAGCCCCTGGACCATCGACGCCGCGGGCACCGGGACCACGTCGATGCCGCGGCCGACGGCGGCGGTGCATCCCGCGACCAGTTCCTCGGCCGCGACATAGCCGTTGGGCAGCACCATGATCTGGCCCGCGCCGGTCATCACCAGCTCGTGCAGCAGCCGGTTGGCCCGCACCGGCTCGTCGCCGGTGACCCGCAGCACCCGCGCGCCCTCCGCGGCGAACAGCTCCGCCGCGCCGGCACCGTCCACCACCGCCAGCACCGCGCGCTCGGCGGCCCACCCGCCGGGCGGTCGGCCGCCGCCGATCAGCGAGGTGATCTGGATGCGGCTGGGCGTGCCGACGGCCAGCCCCGCCTCCACCGCGGCGCCGGCGTCGTCGGCGTGCACGTGCACCGAGTACTGCCCGTGGGTGTCGGCCGACGCCGCGATGGCCACCGAGTCGCCGAGCCGCTCGAGCTCACCGCGCAGCGACTCCACCCCGGCCGGGTCGCAGCCGTCCAGCAGGTACATCACCTCGAACTCGGGTCCCGACGAGGCCGGCTCTGATGCCTTCGCCGAGGTCGACGGCGGCGCGGGGCGGTACTCCGGGCGCCGCGGCGCCCGCCCGGTCAGCGTCACGCTCATCGCGTCGAGCAGCACCAGCAGGCCGCGGCCGCCGGCGTCGACCACCCCGGCCTCGGCCAGCACGTCGAGCTGGTCGGTGGTCTGCTCGAGGGAAATGCCCGCGGCGTCGGCGGCGGCGCACACCACGTCGGGCAGATCGGCCCCGTCGGCGGCGGCGTGCTCGGCGGCCCCGGCCGCCGCCTGCAGCACCGAGACGATGGTGCCCGGCACCTCCTCACCCATCGAGGTCACCACCAGCCCGACGGCGTGGCGCAGGCCGGCGCCGAACAGCGGGCCGTCGACCTCGGCCAGCAGGCCGCCGCGGTCCGCGGCGGCGGCCCCGGTGACGTCGGACAACCCGCGCAGGATCTGCGACAGGATCACCCCGGAGTTGCCGCGCGCGCCCCGCAGGGCGCCCCTGGCCAGCGCGGCGGCCACCTGCGCGACGTCGTCGGCGCGCGGCAGCGCCTCGGCGTAGGCCCAGGCCGCACGCATCGTGAACAGCATGTTCGTGCCGGTGTCGGCGTCGGCGACGGGGTACACGTTGAGGCGGTTGATCTCCTCGGTGTGGGTGATCAGCTCGCCGACGGCGGTGTGCGCCCAGTCCCGCAGCGCGGGGGCGTCAAGCCGTCGCGCGGACATGCCCACCTCCCGAACCCCGTCTGGCCGCCGTCGGCGCCAGCCTAGCCACTGGCGGCGACAACGCCCTCGAACCCGCCCCAGCGACGTTCGCGCCGGTGGACAGCGTTTTGGTGATCCCCTGACCGGCCGGTATCCTGGTCAGGTTGTCGGGTCGGCCCAGGCGACCCGGACCCCCAAGTCTCAACCGAGGAGTTCTACATATGGCTGCCGTGTGCGATATCTGCGGGAAGGGCCCCGGCTTCGGCAAGTCGGTGTCGCACTCCCATCGCCGGACCAGCCGTCGGTGGGACCCCAACATCCAGACCGTGCGCGCCGTCACCCACCCGGGCGGCAACAGGAAGCGCATGAACGTCTGCACCTCGTGCCTCAAGGCCGGCAAGGTCGCGCGCGGCTGATCTCCGCCCGCCCGCTCAGGGCAGCCGCCAGTCGATCGGCTCGGCGCCCATCTTCTCCAGCAGTTCGTTGGCGCGGCTGAACGGCCGCGAACCGAAGAATCCGCGCGACGCCGACAGCGGCGACGGGTGCGGCGACTCGATCGCCACGCAGTCCGCCCCGTCGAGCATCGGTTTGAGCGTCGACGCGTCGCGTCCCCACAGCACGGCGACCAGCGGTTGGTTGCGTGCCACCAGGGCCCTGATGGCGCATTCGGTCACCGGCTCCCACCCCTTGCCGCGGTGCGATGCCGGGTTGCCCGGCCGCACCGTGAGCACCCTGTTGAGCAGCATCACCCCACGCTCGGCCCACGGCGTCAGGTCACCGCAGGCGGGCGGCGGGTAACCGAGATCGTCGCCGTACTCCTTGAAGATGTTCTCCAGGCTGCGCGGCAGCGGTCGCACCTCCGGGGCGACGGAGAAGCTCAGCCCCACCGCGTGCCCCGGCGTCGGATACGGGTCCTGCCCGACGATCAGCACCCGGACCTGATCGAACGGGAATGTGAAGGCGCGCAATACATTTGGACCCGCAGGCAGATAGCGGTGACCTGCCGCCAGCTCGGCGCGCAGGAAGTCGCCCATCTGCGCGACCTGGGGCGCCACCGGTTTGAGGGCCTTGGCCCAACCGTCCTCGACGAGTTCTTCCAGGGGTCGTGCCGTCACGGATGGTCACCCTAGCTAGTCGAAGGACTGCCACCCCGGATTTCCCCGCCACGCGGCGCCGTCGAGGGTCACCCGGGCGGGCCCGTCGACGACGGTGCCGATGACCCGCCAGCCGGCCGGCGGCGTCCCGGCGAACGTCGCGACCAGCGCGTGGTCCTCCCCGCCGCCGAGCACCCACGCCAGCGGGTCGGCACCCACGGCGGCCGCGGCGTCGGCCACCGCGGCCCTGTCGGCCGCCAGTCCGGCCGCGGTCAGGTCGATGCCCACACCGGATGCGGCGGCGATGTGACCGAGGTCGGCGAGCAGACCGTCGGACACATCGGTCATCGCGCCCGCGCCCGCCTCGGCGGCCGCCCGGCCCTGCCCGTACGGCGGTTCGGGCACCACATGACGGTGCCGCAGATGCTCGAAGTGGTGAATCTCACTGTCCCACAGTGCATATCCCGCTGCCGACCGGCCGAGTTCACCGACCACCGCAACGGTGTCGCCGACCCGGGCGCCGGCCCGGCGCACCGGCTGCCTGCCGTCGAGGTCACCGAGCGCTGTTACCGAGATCACCCACTGCGGCGCGCGCACCAGGTCACCGCCGACGATCCCGGCGCCGAGCGCGCCCGCCTCGTGCCACAGCCCGTCGGCCAGGGCCAGCGCGTCGTCGACCCTCGTCTCGGCGGGCGCACCGAACGCGACCACGAACGCGGTCGTGCGCGCCCCCATCGCCTCGATGTCGGCCGCGTTCTGGGCGATCGCCTTGCGGCCCACCTGATACGGGGTCGACCAGTCCAGCCGGAAATGGCGCCCTTCGACCAGCATGTCGGTGGTCACGACGGTGGCGCCGGACAGCACCGCCGCGTCGTCACCGGGGCCCAGCGTGACCGCCGACGGTTGCCCGCGGCCGGTGACCAGCCGGTCGATCACCGCGAACTCGCCCAGCCCGGCGAGCGTCTGCGCGGGCTCATCGGCCGTCATGGCACCTTCTTCCCGTCCTGAACGCCGTCCGGACCTGCGGTACGTTTGTCCCCTGCGGCGTGGAGTCTATGCAGCGAGACGGGAGACAGTGCGTGGTCGAGGCTTTCATGCTGATCCAGACCGAGGTGGGCCGCGCCGACGTGGTGGCCAAGCAGGTGGCGGCCCTGCCCGGCGTGCTGTCCTCGGAGTACGTCACCGGACCGTACGACGTGGTGGCGCGGATCGGCGCGGAGACGCTCGAGGCGCTGCGGACGACGGTGGTGCCCAGCGTGCAGCAGGTCGCGGGCATCACCCGCACCCTGACCTGCCCGATCGCCGACACGCTGCACCCCTAAAGTTGGGGCGTGATTTCCGAGCCCGCTGACGGACCCCCGCGCGGGGTGCTGATCGCGGCGATCGTGCTCGCCGTCGGCGCGGCGATCGGGGTGATCGTCGCCGCCATGCTGCGCCAGCCCACCCCCGCCGACGCCCCGGTCGCGATCGTGGCCATCCCGGCGCCCGCGGCCGACGGCCCCGAGTGCGCGAAGCTCTCCGCGGCGCTGCCCCAACGGCTCGGCGACTTCGAACGCGCCCCCGTCGCCGAGCCCGCGCCCGCGGGGACCGCCGCCTGGCGCGCGTCGACCGACGGCGAGCCGGTGATCCTGCGCTGCGGGGTGGACCGACCGCTGGAGTTCGTCGCGGGCAGCCCGCTGCAGGCCGTCGACGACGTGGCCTGGTTCCGGGTGGCCGATCCCGCGACCGGGGACCGGCCCGGTGGCCGGACCACCTGGTTCGTGGTGGACCGGCCGGTGTACGTGGCGCTGACCCTGCCCCCGGGTTCGGGGCCGACACCGATTCAGGAGATCTCGCGGGTGGTGGCGGAGTCGTTGCCCGCCAAGGACGTCGATCCCGCGCCGATCGGCTAGCGCAACCCGGTGCCGCGCCGCAGCGCCGTGTCGATCATGGTGGCCAGCAGCGTCGGATAGTCCATGCCGCCGGCGGCCCACATCCGCGGGTACATCGAGATCGTCGTGAACCCCGGCATCGTGTTGATCTCGTTGACCACCGGCCCGTCCTCGGTGAGGAAGAAGTCCACCCGCGCCAGGCCCTGGCAGTCGATGGCCCGGAATGCGCGAATCGCCAACTGTCGCACCTGATCTGCCACACTGTCATCGATCTTGGCGGGCACGTCGAGCTCGGCGGCGTCGTCGATGTACTTCGTGGCGAAGTCGTAAAACGCGTCCTCGCGGCCACGCACCCCGGCCACCCGGATCTCGCCGACCGTACTCGCCTCGAGCCGACCGTCGGGGAATTCCAGTACGCCGCATTCGAGTTCGCGACCGGTGATCGCAGCCTCGACAATCACCTTCGGGTCGTGGCGGCGCGCCAGCGCGATCGCGTCGGGCAGCTGATCCCAGGCGGTGATCCGGCTGATCCCGATCGACGAACCGCCCCTGGCGGGTTTGACGAACGCGGGCAACCCGAGCCGTTCGCGGGCCGCGAGGTCCAGGGTCGCCTGATCCCGCCGCAACACGACATGGTCACCGACGGGCAGCCCCTCTGCGGCCAGCAGCTTCTTGGTGAACTCCTTGTCCATCCCCGCGGCGCTGGCCAGCACCCCGGCCCCGACGTAGGGCACCCCGGCCAACTCGAGCAGCCCCTGAATCGTGCCGTCCTCGCCGTACGGGCCGTGCAGCACCGGAAACACCACGTCGACACCCGGCAGGGCGTCCGCCACGCCGCCCAGCGGCAGCAGCTGCCCTCCGCGAGCCGGGTCGGCGGCCAGCACGAGTTCGGTGCCGGTGCCCTTGGCGACCTCGGGCAGCCGACCGTCGGTGATCGCCAGCCGGTCGGGTTCGGCGTCGGTGAGCAGCCAGGATCCGTCGGGGGTGATGCCGATGGCGACCACCTCGAACCGCTCCGGATCGAGGTTGCGCAGGATGCTGCCCGCGGACACGCACGAGATCGCATGTTCCGAGCTGCGGCCGCCATAGACAACGGCGACCCGCACCCGGCGGGGCTGGCGGGGGGCAGTCACAACCTAGAGAGGCTACCGTCTGGCGCGGCCCGGGCCGGTCCGGCGTCAGCCCAGGGCCTGTGCGAGGTCGGCGACCAGGTCGTCGGTGTCCTCGATGCCCAGGGAGATGCGGGCGAATCCGTCGCTGACCCGGTCCCCCCAGCGGGCCCGCCGGTCCACCGAGGTGTGGATGCCGCCGAAGCTGGTCGACGCCACCGCCAGTGCGCTGCGCTCGACGAACCTGCGCACCGCCGCCGCGTCCTCGAGTTCGATGGCGACCAGCCCGCCGAAGCGGCGCATCTGCAGCGCGGCCACTTGATGCGACGGATCGTCGGGCAGCCCCGGGTAGCGCACCGACCGCACGGCCGGGTGGGCCCGCAGCATCACCGCGACCGCCTGGGCGTTGGCGCACTGCCGTTCGAACCGCAGGCCGGCACTGCCCAGGCTGCGCAGCACCAGCCACGCGTCGAACGCACCGAGAATCGGTCCCGACAGCAGCCGCTCCTGCGCGACCGCCGCCATCAGTTCGGCGTGGCTGCCCGCGACATAGCCGGCGAGCACGTCACCGTGCCCCGACAACGCCTTGGTGGCGCTGGCCACCACCAGATCCGCGCCGAGCGACAACGGTTGCTGGCCAAGCGGTGTCGCCGCGGTGTTGTCGACGACCAGCGTTGCGCCCCTGGTACGGCAGTCCATCGCGAGCCGGTGCAGGTCGACGACGTCCAGCCCCGGGTTCACCGGGGTCTCGGCGAGCACCACGTCGGCGTCGGCGGCCGCGTCGCACATCTCGGCACACGTCGCCTCGACAACCGTAACTCCCTGCGGGACAAGATAATCAGCGGCATAGCGGCGGATCTGGTAATAGCCGTCGGCGGGCACCACCAACTTCCTACCCGGCTTGGCCAGCACCCGCAGCACGGCGGTGACGGCCGCCATGCCCGACCCGAACACCACCGCCGACGCCGCACCCTCTAGTTCGGCGAGCGCCGTTTCCAGTTGCCGCCACGTGGGATTCGAGTTGCGGCCATAGCTGTCGACCGCCTCGTCGTCTTCGAACGAGAGGTGAAACGTCGATGCGGGCACCGGGGTCGGCGCCACTGGCTGTCCCGGGATCGGCTGTGAACCAACAGCCTTCACGCTGCGGGTGGAATCGCCGTACCGGCCCTGCATGGCGTTACTCCGGTTTGGTGCTGCGGCCCAGCAACAGCGCGACCGCCTCGTCGACCGACAGCCCCTTGTGACACACCCGGTACACCGCGTCGGTGAGCGGCATCTCGACGTCGTAGCTGTCGGCCAGCGCCAGCACCGACTGACACGACGACACACCCTCGGCGACGTGTCCGCCCGCGGCGCGCAACGCCGACTCCATGGTGCCGCCCCTGCCGAGATGTTCGCCGAACGTGAAGTTGCGCGAGCGGCGCGACGTACACGTCGCGACGAGGTCGCCGACTCCGGCCAACCCGGCCAGCGTCGTGGGCTGGGCGCCCAGCGCCGCGCCGAGCCGCATGATCTCGGCCAGCCCGCGGGTGATGATCGCGGCGGCGGTGTTGTCCCCCAGTCCCACCCCCGCGGCCATCCCGGACGCCAGCGCGATCACGTTCTTGCACGCGCCGCCGATCTCGGTGCCGATCACGTCGGCGTTGGTGTACGGCCGGAAGTAGCGCGTCGACAGCGCCCGCTGCAGCGCCACCGCCCGGCCGGAGTCCGTGCAGGCGACCACCGTGGCCGCGGGCTGCTCGTCGACGATCTCGTCGGCCAGGTTGGGGCCGCTGACCGCCGCGACGCGCGACTGGTCGGCGCCGGTCACCTGCATGATCACCTGGCTCATCCGCAGCAGCGTGTCCAGTTCCACCCCCTTGGCCAGGCTGACCAAGGTGACGTCGTCACCGATCAGATGTGCCCACTGCGCCAGGTTCTCCCGCAACGACTGCGCGGGCACCGCCAGCAGCACGGTGCACGCCCCGGCCAGCGCCTCGGCCGCGTCGCTGGTGGCCCGGATGGTCTTCGGCAACTCCCGATCACCCAGATAGGAGGTATTGCGGTGGGTGTCGTTGATCTCCGCGGCCAGCTCGGCACGCCGCGCCCACAGCGTCACCTCATTACCCGCGTCCGCCAACACCTTGGCCAGTGCTGACCCCCACGCACCGGCGCCCATCACCGCCGCCTCAACCACGCCTCAACCCTAGCCTGGGCCGCGGGGCTGGCAGGATGGCGCTCATGGGCGCGTCATCGGCAGCCGACATCGGACTGGTGATCGCGGTCAAGCGACTCGCCGCCGCCAAGACCCGGTTGGCCCCGGTGTTCTCGGCGTCCACCCGCGAGGATGTGGTGCTGGCCATGCTGGTCGACACCATCACCGCCGCCCTGGCCGTGCCGACGCTGCACTCCATCACCGTGGTCACCCCCGACGAGGCCGCCGCCGACGCGGCCCGGGAGCTCGGCGCGCGGGTGCTGGCCGACCCGACGCCGGACGGCCATCGCAACCCGCTCAACAACGCCATCGAGGCGGCCGAGGCGGTGGTGCGGGAGGACACCGCCAATGTGGTTGTGCTGCAAGGCGATCTCCCGTCGCTACAACCGCATGAGCTGGCCGAGGCGATCGCCGCCGCCCGCGCGTACCAGCGCAGCTTCGTCGGTGACCGGCACGGCACCGGCACATCGGCGTTGTTCGCGTTCGGCGTGCCGCTGAACCCGCAGTTCGGTGCTGATTCGGCTCGGCGCCATGCCCATTCGGGGGCCATCGAGCTGACCGGCGCGTGGCCGGGGTTGCGCTGCGACATCGACACCCCCGACGACCTGCTGGTGGCCCGGCGGTTGGGCGTCGGCGCCGCGACCGCGCGGGCGCTGAGCACGACGAGGTGAACAGCAGATGACGGATCGGGCGATCTGGTAGGAGCGGTGGCAGCAACGCCGATAGATAAGGGATCATCGGACAGATGACGGAAGCTGGAGCCCAGATCCGACCTGGGGAAACCGAGCGCGCGCCGCACGATTCGCCCGACTCGGCGCCGGGTTCACCGCCGGCTGCCACAGCGCCCGCCATCGACAACGCGCTGCCCGAGGACCGCTACCTCAACCGCGAGTTGAGCTGGCTCGACTTCAACGCGAGAGTGCTGGCGCTGGCGGCGGATCCGTCGCTGCCGCTGCTGGAGCGCGCGAAATTCCTGGCCATCTTCGCCTCCAACCTCGACGAGTTCTACATGGTGCGGGTGGCCGGCCTGAAACGACGCGACGAGATGGGGCTGTCGGTGCGGTCGGCCGACGGGTTGTCACCGCGCGAACAACTGCGCCGGATCCACGAGCGCACCCAGCAGATCTCGATCAGGCATGCCCACGTGTTCCTCGACTCGGTGCGGCCCGCCCTGGCCGACGAGGGCATCGTGATCGTGACGTGGGCCGAACTCGACGACGACGAGCGCGAACGGCTGTCGACGTACTTCCACGAGCAGGTGTTCCCGGTGTTGACCCCGCTGGCGGTCGACCCCGCGCACCCCTTCCCGTTCGTCAGCGGGCTGAGCCTGAACCTGGCGGTGACGGTCAAACACCCCGACGACGGCGGTCAGCACTTCGCACGCGTCAAGGTGCCCGACAACGTGGACCGCTTCGTCGAACTCGCGCGCCGCGAAAACTCCTCGGACGTTGTGCGGTTGCTGCCGATGGAGGAGTTGATCGCCGCGTTTCTGCCGGTGCTGTTCCCCGGCTTGGAGATCGTCGAGCACCACGCCTTCCGCATCACCCGCAACGCCGACTTCGAGGTCGAAGAGGATCGCGACGAAGACCTGCTCAAGGCGCTGGAACGCGAGTTGGCGCGCCGCCGGTTCGGTTCCCCGGTGCGACTGGAAGTCTCCGACGACATGACCGAGAGCATGCTCGAGTTGCTGCTGCGCGAACTCGACGTCGAGGCCGGCGATGTGATCGAGGTGCCCGGCCTGCTGGACCTGTCGTCGCTGTGGCAGATCTACAACCTGGACCGGCCTGCGCTCAAGGACCGCCCGTTCGTGCCCGCCACCCCGCCGGCGTTCGGCGAACGCGAAACCCCGAAGAGCATTTTCGCCACCCTGCGCGACGGCGATGTGCTCGTGCATCACCCCTACGATTCGTTCTCCACCACCGTGCAGCGGTTCATCGAACAGGCCGCGGCCGATCCGAACGTGCTGGCCATCAAGCAGACGCTGTACCGCACGTCGGGCGACTCTCCGATCGTCAACGCGTTGATCGACGCCGCCGAGGCGGGCAAGCAGGTGGTGGCGCTGGTGGAGATCAAGGCGCGCTTCGACGAACAGGCCAACATCAAGTGGGCCCGCGCACTCGAACAGGCCGGGGTGCACGTGGTGTACGGCCTGATCGGGCTGAAGACGCACTGTAAGACCGCGTTGGTGGTGCGCCGCGAGGGCTCAATGATCCGGCGTTACTGCCACATCGGCACCGGCAACTACAACAGCAAGACCGCCCGCCTGTACGAGGACATCGGTCTGCTCACCGCCGCGCCGGACATCGGGGCAGATCTCACCGATCTGTTCAACTCGCTGACCGGCTACTCCCGCAAGGAGACGTACCGCAACCTCCTGGTGGCCCCGTACGGGGTGCGCAAGGGCATCATCGAGCGGATCGAACGCGAGATCGCGGCCAAGGCCGACGGCGCCGAGGCCGGGATCCGGATGAAGGCCAACGCGTTGGTCGACGAGCAGGTGATCGATGCGCTGTACCGCGCGTCGCAGGCCGGTGTGCCGGTCGAGGTCGTGGTGCGCGGCATCTGCGCGCTGCGCCCCGGGGTGCCCGGCTACTCCGACAACATCTCGGTGCGCTCGATTCTCGGCCGCTTCCTGGAACACTCGCGGATCTTCCACTTCCGCGCGATCGACGAGTTCTGGATCGGCAGCGCGGACATGATGCACCGCAACCTCGACCGCCGGGTCGAGGTGATGGCGCAGGTCAAGGATCGGCGACTGACGGCCGAACTCAACGACATCTTCGAGTCCGCGCTCGATCCCGCGACACGGTGCTGGCAGCTGGGGTCCGACGGGAAGTGGACCGCGTCGCCGCGCGACGGTCGGTCGGTGCGCGATCACCAGGTGTGGTTGATGGAACGCCGCCGGCATCCGTGACACCGACCAGGAGTTGAGTTGCCCATTCAAGATTCGGCCGACGCGGTTGTCTCGGGTAAGCCCATTCTGGCGGCCGGCGCGGTGCTCTGGCGGCCTAGCGGTGATCCGCGGTCACCGGAGATCGCGGTGATCCACCGTCCCCGCTATGACGATTGGTCGCTGCCCAAGGGCAAAGTCGATCCCGGCGAGACCGAACCGGTCACCGCGGTGCGCGAGGTGTCCGAGGAGACCGGGTACACCTGTCGGCTCGGCCGCCGGCTGGCCACCATCAGTTATCCGACCGAACTCGGCGTCAAGAAGGTGCGCTACTGGGCCGCGCGAACCACCGGCGGCGACTTCGTCAGCAACGACGAGGTCGACGAGCTGAAGTGGCTGCCGTGCACCACCGCCGCCGCCCAACTGGTGTACCCACATGACCGAAAGGTGCTGCGCCGCTTCATGAAGCCCCCCGCCGACACCAAGACCGTGCTGATCGTCCGGCACGGCACCGCGGGTAGCAAGGCGCGATACCGGGGCGATGACCGCAAGCGTCCACTCGACAAGCGCGGACGGGCGCAGGCCGAGTCGTTGGTCGGTCAGCTACTGGCATTCGGCGCCGACGCCGTGCACGCCGCCGATCGCGTGCGGTGCAGGCAGACGGTCGAACCGCTGGCGACCCGGCTGGGTGTGGCGATTCAGGACGAGCCGCTGCTGACCGAAGAGGCATACGCCGACGACCGCAAAGCCGCCCGGCATCGCATCCTCGAGATCGCCGCATCGGACGGCACCCCGGTCATCTGCACCCAGGGCAAAGTGATCCCCGATCTCATCGAGTGGTGGTGTGCCCGCGACGGCGTGCGCCCGGACAAGTCGCGCAACCGCAAGGGCAGCACGTGGGTGATGTCGTTGTATGACGGCCGGTTGATCGCCGCCGATCACATCGGCAGCCCGCTGGCGGCCAAGAAATAGTTGCCGCACGGCGACTTCGCGCCGCGCAGTCCCAGGAAAACACAGACACGCCGTGGGTCGACGGTGACCCACGGCGTGTCCGAATCGTGATCTAGCGGCGGCCCTTCTTGGCGGGAGCGCGCCGTGCCGTCTTCTTGGCGGCGGTGCGCTTCACAGCCTTCTTGGCCGGCGAGCGCTTCACTGCCTTCTTGGCGGCACCACGCTTCACTGCCTTCTTGGCGGCCGTCTTCTTCACCGCCTTCTTGGCCGCCGACTTCTTGACGGCCTTCTTGGCGGCTGACTTCTTGACTGCCTTCCTGGCCGGCGCCTTCTTAGCAGCCTTCTTGGCGGCGGTCCGCTTCACGGCCTTCTTGGCCGGCGCCTTCTTAGCGGCCTTCTTGGCCGCCTTCTTGGCGGCCTTGCGGGCCGTGCCGGTTCCACTTCCACGCTTCACTGCAGGTCCTTCCGCCGGGAGGCGCTGTGCGCCAGAGACAACCGCTTTGAATTGGGCGCCGGGCCGGAAAGCCGGCACATTCGTTGGCTTCACTCTCACTGTCTCGCCGGTACGCGGGTTGCGCGCGACCCGGGCTGCGCGACGGCGCTGTTCGAAAACGCCGAAACCGGTAATGGTGACGCTGTCACCCCTATGCACCGCACGCACGATCGTGTCGACAACGTTCTCGACGGCCTCGGTAGCCGTACGACGATCCGTGTTCAACTTCTTCGTGAGTACGTCGATCAGCTCTGCTTTGTTCATGCAAAACCTCCACACCAGCGGTCCACCTTGGACCGACTAGAAGGACACGGTAATACGCCATACCACTGATTTCCAACCGCCACGCGCAATTTCAGGCGTTGCTGACGCAATTTCTTGCAATCCGCTTGCCGCGCATGGCCGCTGGCGGGAGGCCTCCAGAACCCTCTTGGTGGGTCCGATTTTCGGTCGCTGCGAGCCCTAATTCGGGGCGGGGAGGGTGCGCGGTTTCCAGCTCGGCCGACGCGCTTCATAGGACTCGATTTGGTCGAGTTTTCGCAGCGTAAGGCCTATATCGTCGAGTCCTTCGGACAGTCGCCAGGCGGTGTAATCGTCAATAGTGAACGGCACCATGACCGTTCCGGCGACCACATTCCGATCTTGAAGATTCACAGTGATTTCCATGCCCGGATGCTCCTCGATGAGCTTCCAGAGCAACTCGACATCGTCCTGGGCGACTTCGGCGGCCAGCAGGCCCGCCTTGCCCGCGTTGCCGCGGAAGATGTCGGCGAACCGGGACGAGATCACGACCCGGAAGCCGTAGTCCATCAGCGCCCACACCGCGTGCTCGCGCGACGATCCGGTGCCGAAATCGGGGCCGGCGACCAGAATCGACCCCCTGTCGAAGGGCGGGAGGTTCAGCACGAAGGACGGATCGGTGCGCCAGGCGGCGAACAATCCGTCCTCGAAACCCGTTCGGGTGACCCGTTTCAAATAGACGGCGGGGATGATTTGGTCGGTGTCCACATTGGACCGGCGCAGCGGCACGGCGATGCCGGTGTGGGTGCGGAAGGGTTCCATGGCGCTTTCCTGACTAGACGTTGGCGGCGGGCAGATCTGCGGGCGATGACAAGGTGCCGCGCACCGCGGTCGCGGCGGCGACGGCGGGCGACACCAGGTGTGTGCGGCCGCCTTTGCCTTGACGGCCTTCGAAGTTTCGGTTCGATGTCGAGGCGCACCGCTCCCCCGGCGCGAGCTGATCTGGATTCATTCCAAGGCACATCGAGCAACCGGCCTGTCGCCACTCCGCACCTGCCGCGGTGAAGATCTCGCCGAGTCCCTCGGCTTCGGCCTGTGCGCGCACCCGCATCGAACCGGGCACGATCAGCATCCGGACGCCGTCGGCGACCTTGCGTCCGCGCAGCACATCGGCGACAGCACGCAGATCTTCGATGCGTCCGTTGGTGCACGAGCCGACGAACACCGCGTCGACGGCGATGTCGCGCATCGGCGTGCCGGGCCGAAGGTCCATGTAGGCCAATGCCTTCTCTGCGGCTTGACGTTCGCCGTCGTCCAACATCAAGTCGGGATCGGGCACCGACTCCGACAGCGGCACCCCCTGTCCCGGATTGGTGCCCCAGGTGACGTACGGGCTCAGCGTCGAGGCGTCGATATAGACCTCGGTGTCGAATTCGGCGCCCTCGTCGGTGCGCAACCGGCTCCACGCGGCCACCGCGGCGTCCCAGTCCGCGCCCTGCGGCGCATGCGGCCGACCGCGCAGGTAATCGAACGTGGTTTCGTCGGGCGCGACCATGCCGGCGCGGGCGCCCGCCTCGATGCTCATGTTGCAGATCGTCATGCGGCCTTCCATCGACAGCGATTCGATGGCGCTGCCGCGGTATTCGATGACGTGGCCCTGTCCACCGCCGGTGCCGATCTTCGCGATGACCGCAAGGATGATGTCCTTCGCGCTCACCCCGGGCGGCAGTTCGCCGTCGACGTTGACCGCCATGGTCTTGAACGGCCGCAACGGCAGCGTCTGCGTCGCGAGCACGTGTTCGACCTCCGAGGTGCCGATGCCCATCGCGAGTGCGCCGAACGCACCGTGCGTGGAGGTGTGGCTGTCACCACAGACGATCGTCATACCGGGCTGGGTCAGACCCAACTGCGGACCGATGATGTGCACGATGCCCTGTTCGGCATCGCCCATTGGATGCAGACGGATGCCGAACTCCTCGCAATTGCGTCGCAGCGTCTCGACCTGAGTGCGCGACACCGGGTCGGCGATCGGCTTGTCGATGTCGACGGTCGGCACGTTGTGGTCCTCGGTGGCGATCGTCAGGTCGGGCCTGCGCACCTTGCGTCCCGCGAGCCGCAGTCCGTCGAACGCCTGCGGGCTGGTGACTTCGTGAACGAGATGTAGGTCGATGTAGATCAGGTCCGGCTCACGGGACGCGCCCTCGCCCTCGCCGACGCTGACGACATGATCGGCCCACACCTTTTCGGCCAGCGTGCGCGGCCGGGATCCGGTAGACATCTTGTTCTCACATTCTGGGACGCTAGTATCTCTGTATGAGACAGGATAGCGGCATCGGCGTGTTGGACAAAGCCGTCGGGGTGCTGCACGCGGTCGCCGGCTCGCCCTGCGGGCTGGCCGAGTTGTGCGAGCGCACCGGGTTGCCGCGGGCCACCGCACACCGCCTGGCCGCGGGCCTGGAGACACACCGGCTGCTGGCCCGCGACGCCGACGGCAGGTGGCGCCTGGGCCCGGCGCTGATCGAACTGGCCGGCCAGGTCAACGATCCGCTGTTGGCCGCGGGCGCGGTGGTGCTGCCGCGGTTGCGCGAGATCACCGGCGAGAGCGTGCAGCTGTACCGCCGCGAGGGCACGGTGCGGATCTGCGTGGCGGCACTGGAACCGCCTGCCGGACTGCGCGATACGGTGCCCGTCGGCAGCCGGCTGCCGATGACCGCCGGATCCGGCGCCAAGGTGCTGTTGGCCTACGCCGACCCCGCCACCGTCCAGGCCGTGCTGCCCGCGGCGCAGTTCACCGACCGGGCGCTGGCCGAGGTGCGCAAGCGCGGGTGGGCGCAGAGCGTGGCCGAGCGCGAGCCGGGTGTGGCGAGCGTCTCAGCTCCGGTGCGCGACGGGCGGGGCGATGTGATCGCCGCGGTGTCGGTGTCCGGGCCGATCGACCGGATGGGCCGGCGCCCCGGGGCGCGCTGGGCGGCCGATCTGCTGGCCGCCGCCGATGCGCTCACCCGCAGGCTGTGATCTGGCCAACGATCTGGCCGACGACCTGGCCAAAGAAAAAAGAGCGACGCCTGGGCGTCGCTCGAGTTGTACCCCCGATGGGATTCGAACCCACGCTACCGCCGTGAGAGGGCGGCGTCCTAGGCCGCTAGACGACGGGGGCCAGGAACCACGTTCGGACGGTCAGCATATCCCAGGTGGGAATCGCGAACCTAATCACCGGGGCGGACCGTTGCGCTGGGCGCGGATACGCCGCGATGGCTGGGGTACCAGGACTCGAACCTAGAACGGCTGAACCAGAATCAGCTGTGTTGCCAATTACACCATACCCCATTGGCAGCCCGTAACCGCAGGTCACAGGCCATTTTCGGCCCGTTCTGCGGTGGGTGGGCGCCCACCCGCCGAACCGACGGGCAAGACTACCAAATTCTAACCACTACTCCGTCATGCGCTAACAGCCGCGGCCGCGGCGTGGTCCCGGCCGGCGCGCAACCGGCTCAGGCTGCGGTCGCGGCCGAGCAGGTCCAGCGACTCGAAGAGCGGCGGGCTGACCGACGCGCCGGTGGCCGCGACGCGGATCGGGCCGAACGCCTTGCGCGGCTTGAGGCCCAGCCCGTCGATCAGCGCCGCCTTCAGCGCCGCCTCGATCGCGGGCGTCGTCCACTCCGACAGCGGTTCAAGGGCGCCGATCGCGGCGTCGAGCACCTCGACGGCCTCCGGTTTGAGTTCCTTGGCCGCCGACTTCTCGTCGAGGGCGAACTCGTCGTCGTTGAGGAACTTCAGCAGCTGCCACGCGTCGCCGAGCACCACGATGCGGGTCTGCACCAGCCGCGCCGCCTCGGCGAAACGCTGCGCGTCCAACCCGGTTTCGTAACCGTGCTGCGCGAAGTAGGCCGCCAGGCGCGCGGTGAATTCTTCCTCGCTGAGCATCCGGATGTGCTCGGCGTTGAGCGCGTCGGCCTTCTTCTGGTCGAACCGCGCCGGGTTGGAGTTCACATCGACGACGTCGAACGCGGCCACCATCTCCTCGAGGGTGAACACGTCGCGGTCCTCGGCGATTCCCCAGCCCAACAGCGCCAGGTAGTTCAGCAGGCCCTCGGGAATGAACCCGCGATCGCGGTGCAGGAACAGGTTGGACTGCGGATCGCGCTTGGACAGCTTCTTGTTGCCGTCGCCCAGAACGCTTGGCAGGTGCGCGAACTCGGGGACACGGTCGGCCACCCCGATGCGGATCAGCGCGTCGTACAGCGCGAGCTGGCGCGGAGTCGACGGCAGCAGATCCTCCCCGCGCAACACGTGGGTGATCTTCATCAGCGCGTCGTCGACGGGATTCACCAGCGTGTAGAGCGGTTCGCCGTTGCCGCGGGTCAGCGCGAAGTCGGGCACCGTGCCGGCCGGGAACGTGGTGTCCCCGCGCACCAGGTCGTGCCAGCTCATGTCGGTGTCGGGCATCTTCAGGCGGATGACCGGATTGCGGCCCTCGGCGCGGTACGCCGCGCGCTGTTCGTCGGTGAGCGTGCGATCGAAGTTGTCGTAGCCCAGCTTCGGGTTGCGGCCTGCGGCCACGTGCCGGGCCTCGACCTCCTCCGGCGTCGAGAACGACTCGTAGGCATCGCCGGACTCCAGCAGCCGCGCGATCACGTCGCGATAGATGTCGAGCCGCTCGGACTGCCGGTACGGACCGTACGGCCCGCCGACCTCGGGCCCCTCGTCCCAGTCCAGCCCGAGCCAGCGCAGCGCATCGAGGATGGCCCGATAGCTCTCCTCGGAGTCGCGCGCGGAATCGGTGTCCTCGATCCGGAACACGAACGTCCCGCCGGTGTGCCGGGCGTAGGCCCAGTTGAACAGTGCCGTGCGGATCAGCCCGACATGCGGCGTGCCGGTCGGCGACGGGCAGAACCGCACGCGCACCGTTGAGTTGCCGCCTGCGGTCACGATTTCCCCTTTCGCACAACGGGATTGGTGAGAGTACCGATGCCCTCGACGGTGATGCTGACGGTGTCGCCGTGCTCGATCGGGCCGACGCCCTCGGGGGTGCCGGTCAGGATCAGGTCACCGGGCAGCAGCGTCATCACCGCCGAGATCCACTCCACGATCGCGCCGATGTCGTGGATCATCAACGACGTTCGGCTGCGCTGTTTGACCTCACCGTTGACCTCCGTGCGCAGTTCGAGGTCACCGGGGTCGAGTTCGGTCTCGATCCACGGGCCCACCGGGCAGAACGTGTCGTGGCCCTTGGCCCTGGTCCACTGCCCGTCCTTCCGCTGTTGGTCGCGCGCGGAGACGTCGTTGGCGATCGTGTAGCCCAGGATGTTCTCGGTGGCGCGCGCGGCGGGCACGTCCTTGCACGGCCTGCCGATCACGAGCGCGAGCTCACCCTCGAAATGCACCGGGTTGGCGTCGGCGGGCAGCTGGATCGCGACATTGGGCCCGATGATCGCGGTGTTGGGCTTCATGAAGATGATCGGATCGGCGAAACCGCCGCCGTTGTCGTCATCGCTTCCCGTGCGCGCGGCCATCTCCGCGATGTGCGCGGCGTAGTTCTTCCCGACGCAGACCACCTTGCTGGCCAGGATCGGGGCGAGCAGCCGCACGTCGGCCAGCGGCCACTGACGACCGGTGAAGTTCGGGGTCCCGAAGGGGTGTTCGGCGATCTCTTTCGCCACCGCCTGAGTCGGATCATCGGTCGGGCCTTCGATGCTGACGAAGGCGACCCCGTCGGGGCTGGCGATTCGGCCAAGGCGCATGGCCTCAGCCTAATCGGGGGCCCGCGGGCGGCCGCGAGGCCACCGGCGTCTTATATTGTGAGACGCTACGTCAGACATATGAGACGGATATGCCACGATGGCGGGCATGTCCCCCACGATCGGCGTCGCGCGGCGCTGGGCCATGTTGGCCATCGCGCTGGGGGCCACCACGAGCGCCAACGTGTTCATCAACGGCGCGGCTTTCCTGATCCCGACGCTGCACACCGAACGCGGCCTCGACCTCGCCGCGGCGGGCCTGCTGTCGGCGATGCCCTCGTTCGGGTTGGTGCTCACGCTCATCGCGTGGGGCTACGTCGTCGACCGGATCGGTGAGCGCTTCGTGTTGGCGCTGGGCTCCGTGCTGATCGCGGCCGCCGCCTTTGCCGCCGCGTCGGTCGAGTCGCTGCTGGCCGTCGGCGCGTTCCTGTTGCTCGGCGGGATGGCCGCCGCGAGCAGTAACTCGGCCAGCGGCCGGCTGGTGGTCGGCTGGTTTCCGCCGGAGCAGCGCGGCCTGGTGATGGGCATCCGGCAGACCGCGACCCCGTTGGGCGTCGGCATCGGGGCGCTGGTGATCCCGAGGCTGGCCGAAAGCCAGGGGGTTTCGGCCGCGCTGCTGTTTCCGGCTGTCGTGTGCGCGGTGGCGGCGGTGGTGTGCGCGGTCGCGGTCGTCGACCCGCCGCGGCCACCCCGGTCCGAAGCGCCCACCGAACACCTGGCGAACCCGTACCGGTCGTCGTCGGTGCTGGCGCGCATCCACGCGGTCTCGGTGTTGTTGGTGGTACCGCAGGCGGTGCTGTGGACGTTCGCGTTGGCCTGGTTGATGACCGACCGCGGGTGGTCGGCGGCCTCGGCGGGCGTCGTCGTCACGGTGGCCCAGGTGCTCGGCGCCGGTGGGCGCATCGCGGCGGGCCGGTGGTCCGATGTCGTCGGTTCGCGGCTGCGGCCCATCCGCAACATCGCGCTGGCGGCGGCCGCCGGGATGGCACTGCTCGCGCTGACCGACTGGCTGGGCTCGCCGGTCAGCGTGGCGCTGATGGTGGCCGCCTCGGTGATCACGGTGTCGGACAACGGATTGGCCTTCACCGCGATCGCCGAGATCGCGGGCCCGTTCTGGAGCGGCCGCGCGCTGGGCGCGCAGAACACCAGCCAGCATCTGGCGGCCGCCGCGGCGGCGCCGACGTTCGGCGCGGTGATCGGCGCCGCGGGCTATCCGGTGGCGTTCGCGCTCACCGCCCTGCTACCGCTGCTGGCGATCCCGATGGTGCCGCACGACGATCGCTGACTTCGCGCGACCGTCGCCTAGAGGAAGCCGGCGATCCGCTCGCCGACCTGCGTGGTGGACAGCTTCGCGTCCCCGCGGGTGGCCAGGTGCTGTTCGACGGCCTTGTCGACGCGGGCCGCGGCGTCGCGCTCACCGACGTGCGACAGCAGCAACGACACCGACATGATCGCCGCGGTGGGATCGGCGATGCCCTGCCCCGCGATGTCGGGCGCGCTGCCGTGCACGGGTTCGAACATCGACGGGTTGGTCCGCGTCGCATCGATGTTGCCGCTGGCCGCCAACCCGATTCCGCCGCACACCGCGGCGGCCAGGTCGGTGATGATGTCGCCGAACAGGTTGTCGGTGACGATGACGTCGAACCGGCCCGGGTCGGTGACCAGGTGAATGGTGGCGGCGTCGATGTGCTGGTAGGCCACCTCGACGTCCGGGAACTCCTTGCCCACCTCGTCGACCACGCGTGACCACAGCTGGCCCGCGAATGTCAGCACATTGGTCTTGTGCACCAGCGTCAGATGCCTGCGCCGGTGCTGCGCACGGGCGAACGCGTCGCGCACCACCCGTTCGACACCGAACGCGGTGTTGACGCTGACCTCGGTGGCCACCTCCTGCGGGGTACCGACGCGCAGCGCGCCGCCGTTGCCGGTGTACGGCCCCTCGGTGCCTTCGCGCACGACGACGAAGTCGATACCGGACACTCCCGAAAGTGGGCTGTTCACACCGGGGTACAGCCTTGCAGGGCGCAGGTTGACATGGTGGTCGAGCGCGAAGCGGAGCTTGAGCAGCAGACCCCGTTCCAGCACCCCGCTGGGCACCGACGGATCGCCGATCGCGCCGAGCAGAATCGCGTCGTAACCGCGCAACTCCTCGATGGTCGCGTCGCTGAGCAGCTCGCCGGTCGCGTGATACCGCCGCGCGCCGAGGTCGTATTCGGTCTTGTCCACCCCGGGCAGCACGATGTCGAGCACCTTGACCGCCTCGGCGATGACCTCGGGTCCGATGCCGTCGCCGGCAATGATCGCCAGTTTCACGACAGATCCACGACTTCCAGCAGCTTCGCGCCGACGGCTTCGGTGATCGCCGCGCGCACATCGGCGGGCACGTCCTGATCGATCCGCAACAGGATCGTCGCGCCGGGACCCTCGGCGTCCTCGCTGAGCTGCGCGGCGTGGATGTTGATGCCCGCGCCGCCGAGCAGCGTGCCGATCTTGCCGAGCGTGCCCGGCTGGTCGATGTAGTTGACGATGAGGTACACGCCCTCAGCGCGCAGATCGAAGTTGCGGCCGTTGATCTGCACGATCTTCTGCACCAGCTGCGGACCCGACAGCGTGCCCGCCACGTTGGCGCTCGACCCGTCGGAGTACACCGCGCGCACGTCGACCACGCTGCGGTGGTTGGGGCTCTCGGTCGCGGTGCTGATGTCGGCGGCCACCCCGCGCTCGGCGGCAAGCGCCGGCGCGTTGACGAACGTCACCGGATCCTCGATGACCGCGCTGAACAGCCCGCGCAGCGCCGAAAGCCGAAGCACCTCAACCTCTTCGGAGGCCAACTCACCGCGCACCTGCACCGACAGCGACACCGGCAGGTCGGCGCTCAGCACGCCGACGAGCAGCCCCAGTTTGCGCACCAGGTCCAGCCACGGCGCGACCTCCTCGCCGACGGCGCCGCCCGCGACGTTGACCGCGTCAGGCACGAACTCGCCCGCCAGCGCCAGCTTCACGCTCTCGGCGACATCGGTGCCCGCACGGTCCTGCGCCTCGGCGGTCGAGGCACCGAGGTGCGGCGTGACGACCACCTGCGGCAGCTCGAACAGCGGGCTGTCCGTGCACGGTTCGGTCGCGAACACGTCCAGCCCGGCGCCGCGCACATGCCCGGACTTGATGGCCTCGGCCAGCGCGTCCTCGTCGATGAGCCCGCCGCGCGCGGCGTTGACGATGATCACGCCGGGCTTGGTCTTGGCCAGCGCCTCCTTGCCGATCAGCCCGGCGGTCTCCTTCGTCTTGGGCAGGTGCACCGAGATGAAGTCGGCACGGGCGAGCAACTCGTCGAGGTCGACCAGTTCGATGCCCAGCTGCGCGGCGCGCGCCGCCGACACATAGGGGTCGTAGGCGACGATGTGGGTGCCGAACGCGGCCAGCCGCTGCGCGAACAGCTGGCCGATGCGGCCCAGCCCCACCACGCCGACGGTCTTGCCGTAGATCTCGGTGCCCATGAACGACGAGCGCTTCCAGGTGTGCTGGCGCAGCGTCGCATCGGCCGCCGGGATCTGGCGGGCCGTCGCCAACAGCAGCGCGACCGCGTGCTCGGCGGCGCTGTGGATGTTCGACGTCGGGGCGTTGACCACCAGCACCCCGCGGGCGGTGGCGGCGTCGACGTCGACGTTGTCCAGGCCCACCCCGGCGCGGGCGACGATCTTGAGCTTCGGCGCCGCGGCGAGCACCTCGGCGTCCACGGTCGTTGCCGAGCGCACCAGCAGGGCGTCGGCCTCCGGCACCGCGGCCAGCAGCTTCGGCCGGTCCGGGCCGTCGACCCAGCGGACCTCGACCTGGTCCCCCAGCGCCGCGACGGTCGACTCGGCCAGCTTGTCTGCGATCAACACAACGGGCAGATTCACGCGGCCAGACTACTGGGCTGCCATTTTCGGGCACGGACCGGGAGAATCACGACCGTGGATGTCACCGTGGTGGGCAGCGGGCCCAACGGGCTGGCCGCCGCGGTGGTGTGTGCCCGCGCCGGTCTGTCCGTGCAGTTGTTCGAGGAACAGGACACGCTGGGCGGCGGCGCACGCACGCTGCCCGACCCGGAGTTCGCCGACGTCAGCCACGACATCTGCTCGGCGGTGCACCCGTTGGCGCTGGCGTCGCCGTTTCTGGCCGAGTTCGACCTGCCTGCCCGCGGGGTCGTCCTGCAGACGCCGGAGGTGTCCTACGCCAACCCGCTGCCGGACCGGCCGGCGGCGGTGGGCTACCGCGACCTGGACCGCACCTGCGCCGAACTGTCCGACGGCGCCTCGTGGCGACGGCTGCTCGGCCCGCTGGTCGCGCGCGGCGACGGGGTGGTGAACCTGCTGCTCGGCGACAAGCGATCCGTGCCCCGGGATCCGGTCGCGGCGGCGTTCATCGCGCGCAGCATGCTCGAGCAGGGCACCCCGCTGTGGGGCAGGCTCGCCGGCACCGACGCCCGCGCGCTGTTCACCGGCGTCGCCGCGCACGCCATCAACCCGATGCCGTCGCTGGTGACCACGGGCGCGGGCCTGATGCTGTCGACGTTGGCGCACACCGTCGGCTGGCCGATCCCGGTGGGCGGCAGCCAGGCCATCGCCGACGCGCTGCTCGCCGACCTGGGCGCGCACGGGGGCGTCGTCACCGCCGGACGGAAGATCACCGAACCGCCACGCGGGGTGGTGCTTTACGACACCGCCCCGACGGCCCTGCTGGACATCTACGGTGATCGGCTTCCGTCGAGGTACGCCAGGGCGCTGCGCCGCTACCGGTTCGGCCCCGGCGCGGCCAAGGTCGACTTCGTGCTGTCGGACGAAATTCCTTGGAAAGACCCGCGTTTGGCGAACGCGCCCACCCTGCACATGGGCGGCACCCGCGAGCAGATGGCGCATGCGGAGCGCGAGATCAAGGCGGGCAGGCATCCGGAGTGGCCGATGATCCTGGCCTCGGTGCCGCATCTGGCCGACCCGTCGCGCATCGGGACGAACGGGCGTCGCCCGCTGTGGACGTACGCGCACGTGCCGGCGAATTCGCCGGTCGATCAGGCCGAGACGGTGACCCGGGTCTTCGAACGGTTCGCCCCCGGGTTCCGCGACATCGTCGTGGCGGTGCGCTCGGTGCCGGCGGCGCGACTGTCGCAGCACAACGCCAACCTCGTCGGCGGCGACATCGGCGTCGGCGGCAACAACCTGCTGCACGCGCTGCTCGGCCCGACGCCGCGGCTCAACCCGTGGTCGACGCCGATCCCGAAGGCGTACCTGTGCTCCTCGGCCACCCCGCCCGGCGCGGGGGTGCACGGCATGGCCGGCTACTTCGCGGCGCGCACGGTGCTGCGCCGCGAGTTCGGCATCAAGACGATGCCGCGTTTGGGTCCCAACTGACGAAAAATCGCGGGTTTTCGGCGCACCGATCGGGGTATGTGCGCAACCGAGTGAAGGGGTCACCGGTTGAGCACTATCGATGGACATACGCGTGCCCGCGTGCTGGCGATCGGTCGCCATTCGCCGGTGCCCGTCACCAGCTGGCGAGCTTCGCTTCGCAACTCGGTGCTCAGGTCGGTCAACGACTTCGTCGGCCAGCGTTGCGCACCCGACCTCGCGGGCGCGCGGGTCGACATCGCGGCCGAGGTCTTGATGACGTTCCTCGACGGCGGCAAGTGCGTGCGCTCGACCTTCGCCTACCTGGGCTGGCGCTGCGGCGCCGACGACGATCCCCACGCGCTGACCGCCGCGGCGAGTTTCGAACTGCTGCACGCGTTCGCCCTGTTGCAGGACGACGTGATGGACTCCTCGACGCTGCGACGCGGCCGCCCCGCCGCGCATGTCGCGTTCGCCCGCTGGCATCGGGAGCGGGCGCTGTCGGGTTCGGCCGACCGCTTCGGTGAGGCGGCCGCCGTGCTGCTCGGCGATCTCTGCCTGGTGTGGGCGGCGCAGATGATGCGCGAAAGCGGGTTGGCCGGCGCCATCCTGGAGCGGGCCTGGCCGCGCTACGACGCGATGCGCACCGAGCTCGCTGTCGGGCAGTTCGCCGATCTGGTCAACGACGCGGCCGAAGTCCCGGACTGGGAGTCGGTGCTCGATGTGCTGCGCCGAAAGTCCGGCAACTACACGGTGCGCCGGCCGCTGGAGATCGGCGCCGCGATGGCCGGCTGCGATGAGCGGCTGATCGCGATGCTCGGCGCCTACGGCGCGGCGGTCGGCGAGGCGTTTCAACTGCGCGACGACGTGCTCGGCATCTTCGGCGCGCCCGAGGTGACCGGCAAGCCGGCGGGCAGCGATCTGGTTGAGCACAAGGCGACCAGCGTGGTGGTGGCGGCGCATCGGCTCGCCGCGCCCGCGGTGCGGCGGCAACTCGACGAACTCGTCGGCACACCCGAACTCGACGACGCCGACATCGCCAGGTGGCGTTCGCTGATCGTCGCCACCGGCGCCCTGGAATGGATTGAGCAACTTATTGATTCACGTCTCACCCAGGCGCTGGAACTGGTCGAGACCGGACCGCTCGACCCCGTGGTGCGCGACGCGCTGGCGGACATGGCGGCGACGTGTACCGAGCGGGCCGCCTGATGCGCAGCGTCACGGGTGACACCTCCCGGGTCGTGGTGGTCGGCGCCGGGCTGGCCGGTTTGTCGGCCGCCCTGCACCTCGCGGGTCGCGGCCGCACCGTCACCGTCGTCGAGCGCGACGCGCATCCCGGTGGCCGGGTCGGACGCCTCGACGTCGACGGCTACCGCATCGACACCGGCCCGACGGTGCTGACGATGCCCGACATCATCGACGACGTGTTCGCTGCCGTCGGCGAATCGACCGCGCAGCGGCTCGATCTCGTCGACATCGACCCCGCCTACCGCGCCACCTTCGCCGACGGCAGCGCCCTGCGGGTACACACCAACGGCGCCTCGATGGCCGCCGAGATCGAACAGTTCGCCGGCCGCAACCAAGCGGATGGCTATCTGCGCCTCCGCGACTGGCTGACGCGGCTGTACCGGGTCGAGTTCGACGGGTTCATCGCCGCCAACTTCGACTCGCCGTTGTCGCTGTTGACCCCGCAGCTCGCCCGGCTCGCGGCGATCGGCGGGTTCCGGCGCTGGGACCGGATGGTGCGCCGGTTCATCACCGACGAACGGCTGCAGCGGGTGTTCACCTTCCAGGCGCTCTACGCCGGGGTGCCGCCGCATCGCGCCCTGTCGGTCTACGCCGTGATCGCCTACATGGACACCATCGCGGGTGTGTACTTCCCGCGCGGCGGAATGCGCGCGCTGCCCGACGCGCTGGCGGCGGCCGCAACAGCTGCTGGTGTCGAATTCCGGTATGGGGCGCCGGTTTCGAAACTGGAACGCCGTGATGATCGGATTACCGCGGTACACACCGCCACCGGCGAACGCATCCCCGCCGACGCCGTCGTGCTGACCACCGAACTCCCCGACACCTATCGGCTGCTCGGCCGCACCCCTCGGCGGCTGTTGCCGCTGCGGCCCGCCCCGTCGGCGGTGGTGGCCCACA